>Ga0066611_10001772_pt1 | contig 11464 bp, 8 predicted proteins | sample SaaInlV_DNA_200m_FD_60376 | JGI IMG/M metagenome (GOLD analysis project Ga0066611, IMG submission 60376) | Marine microbial communities from expanding oxygen minimum zones in the Saanich Inlet - SI075_LV_DNA_200m | ecosystem: Environmental > Aquatic > Marine > Unclassified | place: British... | reverse complement strand
AATCGTGTTAGTGCTTTCGTTTCACTTTGATTGCCTAGGCGTGCTGTTTCCCATGTAATTCCACCATCTTTAGAGATATCAACTCTTGTGATTTTTCCATGACCTGACCAAGCTAATCCTGATATCACTAAAGGACCATTTCCATGTGTAACTGGTCTCTGCGGGCTAGGAGATGTTATAATAGATTTGGCATCCATTACCCAAGTCCATTTTCGTGCGATGCCGTTTGCTAACACATCTGTATATTTAGATGTTTCCTCCCTACTTTCAACAGGGGTATCGGATACTTCTATTCTTCGGATCCATTTTACCCACATGTTGCCTTCCCAACCTGGAACAACAAGGCGTACAGGGTAACCATGCTCTTTTCTAAGTGCCTCGCCATTCGCTTTAAAGGCTACTAAAACGTCATCAAGTGCTTTTTCCATTGGAATTGAGCGTCCGTTGGATGAAGCATCAGCACCCTCAACATAAACCCATTTATCTTTTAGATCCTGTGCTTTATTTAAACCAGCTTCATTTAATAATAATCTCAAAGGTACACCTGTATACTCCATGTTATGAATCATTCCATGAGTAAACTGTGCTCCATTTAATTGTGCCCCAGCCCATTCCATACCAGTATTAGCAGCACATTCACAAAAGTAGACATGGTTTTGTCTTGGAAATCTTTCAAGATCTTCATAGGTAAAGATAAGTGGGTTATCTACTAACCCATTAATCATTAACCTGTAGTCTTTCTTTTGTAATTCAATTGCACCTGAATGGTGGCGCTCAAAAGCACAGCCTTGTGGTGTAATGGTGCCTTCTAAGGCATGTATTGGTGTAAAATTTATTGATGAAATCGGGCCAGCAGTTAACCAAGGTACATTTCGTCTAATAACATCATTTTCAAATTCTATTGGTAAACCATACGGTGTTTCATCAACACCATCTCCAGTGAAAGATGCCCAATCTTGCACATTGGTGATTAATGGATCGGCTTCATTCGCAGTTGAGGCAGATGCTAAGGTGCCTGTTATTGCAGCTGCTGAGCCGCTTAAAAATGCACGACGTGACGGTGCTTTTTTATTATTACTCATCGCTAAGAAGTCCTTTCGGAATTAATTCAAGATTATGTTATCATATAATATAGATTTAACAATATTAAATTCATATTATTGAATATAACATTTTATTAAATTTTATATTGTATATTAGATAATATGAATTAGTGATAAAAATGCTTAGGTGATAAGAATTGTAAGTGTTCATTATATTTATAGGAAGTTAATTATGCGATTTTTGATCTTATTCGCTGTTTCGGTTTTTTTTACTAATATTGTAAAAGCTCAAACTGCTATTTTATATAATTATGAGGGTACTTTTGATGACGCAACATTTAGTGTTGAAGGTGCAATATTAGGAAAGGGTCTTGTTATCGATCATATCAGTCATACAGGTGATATGCTTTCACGAACCGCAAACGATGTTGGTTCAGATATAGAAATTTTTAAATCTGCTGATATCTTTTTGTTTTGTTCAGCTGCAATTTCTAGAAAAGTCATGGAAGCTAACCCTCTAAACATTGCCCATTGTCCATATAATATTTTTGTTTTTGAGAACGATAATGGAGTGCATATTGGGCATCGAAGTTATCCTGAAGGCCCAATGCAAATAGTCCATGAACTGTTAACTGATATAATAAGCGAAGCCTTGGACTTTTAAAGGCGCAGTAAGCGCCTTTAATTTATTGATCTAAGAAACTTCTTAATTTTCGACTACGACTTGGATGTTTTAATTTCCTCAAAGCTTTTGCTTCAATCTGTCGAATACGTTCTCGTGTGACGCTAAATTGTTGTCCAACTTCTTCAAGCGTATGGTCTGTGTTCATTCCAATTCCAAATCGCATGCGTAATACGCGCTCTTCACGAGGAGTAAGTGAGGCTAATACCCGTGTAGTAGTTTCTTTGAGGTTTCCTTGGATCGCAGATTCCAATGGTAAAATAGCATTTTTGTCTTCTATGAAATCACCTAATTGAGAGTCTTCTTCGTCCCCAATTGGTGTTTCTAATGAGATGGGCTCTTTTGCTATTTTCATTACCTTACGGACTTTATCCAAAGGCATTTGTAGCTTTGAAGCTAACTCTTCAGGCGTGGGTTCACGTCCAATTTCATGTAGCATTTGGCGACCTGTTCGAACCAACTTATTAATTGTTTCAATCATGTGAACAGGAATACGAATAGTACGTGCTTGGTCTGCAATTGAACGAGTTATTGCTTGTCTGATCCACCATGTAGCATAAGTGCTAAATTTATAACCGCGGCGGTACTCAAATTTATCAACAGCTTTCATGAGTCCAATATTACCTTCTTGAATCAAATCCAAGAATTGCAATCCACGATTTGTGTATTTTTTCGCAATTGAGATAACCAAGCGCAAATTTGCTTCGACCATTTCTTTTTTAGCACTTCGTGCTTCTTTTTCGCCTTTTTGAACCTGATTAACAATTCTTCGAAATTCTGGGATGTCTACACCAACATAATGACCAACTTGTGCCATATCAGCTCGTAGTTCTTCAGCTTTTTCACGGTGTTTTTCAATGAAAGTTTTCCAACCACGTCCATCTTCATTTTCAGCTATCTTATCCAACCACATAGGGTCTAATTCTTGACCACGGTATTTATCAACAAATTCGCGTCGATTGATACGAGATTGGTCAGCTATTTTAACCATGCCTGAATCGATAGACATAATTTTTCTGTTTATCCCATAAAGTTGGTCGATAAGAGCATCAATTCGATTGTTATGAAAATGCAATGCATTCACTTGTTCAACAAGACTATTGCGTAATTTCTGGTATGATTTTTCTGATTTATCAGAGAATGTATCATCTTCATTAATAGTTGCAGATATTCTTTCATCCTGCATACTTGCCAATTTATTATAATCTTTAGCTATTTTTGCTAACGTTGCTAGGACATCTGGCTTAAGTGTTTCTTCCATTGCTGCAAGAGAAATATTTGCAGCATCATCTTCATCCTCATCATCCTCATCATCATTTAAGCGATTGCCATCAGCATCTAATTCGTGGGCTGGCGAAGATGAAGGTTTTGGAGCTCCCGTAAGAGGGCCAACCATTGGATCTTCATCATCATCTAGCGTGTCACTAAATGTAGTCTCTAGATCGATCACATCACGAAGAAGAACTTCTTCCTCTAAAAGTTCATCGCGCCAGATTGTAATAGCTTGGAATGTTAAGGGGCTTTCACATAACCCTTCAATCATTGTTTTACGCCCAGCTTCAATTCTTTTTGCTATGGCAATCTCACCTTCGCGAGACAATAATTCTACTGAACCCATTTCTCTCAGGTACATGCGAACAGGATCATCAGTTCTGTCTAAGGTTTCTTTGCCTGTTGCAGCTAAAGTCACTTCTTTAGCGTCGTTAGCAACAACAGTTACATCTGTTGGCCCTTCGTCTTCAACTTCATCGGCTTCAATAATATTTATACCCATTTCAGAAAGCATAGACATTACGTCTTCTATCTGTTCTGAAGCAACCTGGTCTGGTGGCATTACATCGTTAAGCTCATCATACGTTATGTAGCCTCGTTCGCGAGCAACTGCGATCATCTTTTTAACTGCAGCTTGGCTCATATCGCCCATGCCTTCGTTAACTTCACCTTTTTTTGAACTATCTTCTTTAGCGGCCATTGGAAGCTCCTTAAATGGATCTCTCAAGTGATTCGGCGAATCAGTTGATACTTGCACGAATCAACACATTGATGGGGTGATTCGCAATGGCTTTAACGTGTTTTTTTGACCCAAATTTGGTTATCTAGCATATTTTGTAGATTTTTTGACATTTCCGAAGCGTTTTCATCAGTTTCTGAGTACTCTTCCTCCACCGCTCGAGTTGCTTTTGCCTTTGCAATTGCTGCTTGTTGAAGTCGCCATGTTAGTCCTTCATCAACCAAACCCGTTAAATCTTGTTCTGCTTCTTTAATTTCATTGAAAGCACCAATTAATGCGACGTGTTTTGCTAACTCTTCCTCTAAAGTTTGTTCGACAAGGTCTGGGGGTGAGTTTTTTTTCAAGTATGGATGATTTTTTATTGGTTTTAATTTCATTAATTTATCTAAGGGCGAATAACCTAATGAGTTTTGGATATTGATTGCAAAATTATCTTTTATGCCTGCATCTGTTTTCTTGACGTGTAAATTTATTAATACAGCGTTCATAATTTCTACCAAATCTGGAGTGGTAATTGGACATCTTTCCAGGGCACTTTCATTTTTAAGTGCAGCAGATTGATTTTTAATTGCAGAAACCAAGATGAGGCTTTCTCTAAGGCGCCAGTTTGTTTCATCAGATTGCATTGCGAGCATGGATGATTTTGTATTAGGTGATGCTAATAATTTTGGCTTTTTACCCCAACTTTGTGAAGATCCATAAGATTTAGATTTATTCGCTAAATTCATGTTATTATTTATTGGTGAAAATAATTGATAGCGTAATTCTTTTATGGCCTGGCCATAATGGTGTCGGATTGACTTGTCGCGAATGGTCAGTACTGCAGCCCTCAAGGATTTATCTAATAGAGCTCGCCTTTCTGGACTGTCAAAATTTTTGCCTTCAGTTTCACGTTGCCATAAAAGATTTACCATAGAAACAGAATTATCTAACAGTTCTTGCAAAAAGGTTGCCCCTTTATCTTTTAAAATATCATCGGGGTCTTGGCCAAGTGGTAATATACAAAATCGAAGTGACTTACCTGCTTCAAGCAAAGGTAGTGCCAAATCTATAAGCCTCATGGCAGCTCTCAAGCCTGCGGTATCTCCATCAAGTGCAATAATAGGTTCATGATGAATACGCCAAATTAATGCTAATTGATTTTCAGTTATTGCAGTCCCAAGAGGTGCTACTGCATGTTTAAAACCAAATTGAGAAAGAGCAATTACATCCATATATCCCTCTGCAACTATCAGAGAATTAGCCTTCCCTGATGCTTCGCGTGCCGGAGCGTGGTTATATAGACTTCTACCTTTATCAAATAAGGCTGTTTCATTTGAATTTAAATATTTAGCTCGGGCGTTTGGATCCATTGCTCTTCCACCAAAAGCTATGCATCGACCTTGTGTGTTTCTAATTGGAAACATTATTCGCCCTCTAAAGCGATCAAAAATATTACCACCATCATCTGGTTTGATTGCAAGTCCCGCATCGATTATTTTGTTTTCTTTAATTCCTTTATTTAAAAGAAATTGAGACAAAGAAGTTCTATCACCTGGAGCAAATCCGATTTCAAAAGTATTTATAATATCTGCGGTTAATCCACGTGATTTTATATAATCTTTAGCGTTTTTTGCATTTGATCCATTGAATTGCATTTTATAGAATTGAACGGCATTTTCCATTATGCTTGCTAATTCTTTATTTATGTCAATTTTTTCTTGAGCCTTAGGATCTCTGGCAGGCATGGTTAGACCAGCTTCACGTGCTAGAATCTCCACCGCTTCAATAAAACTGACATTTTCAGAATTGCGTATGAATGAAATTGCATCACCTTTTTCATGGCATCCAAAGCAGTAATAAAACCCCTTTTTATCGTCTACATGGAAAGATGCAGTTTTTTCTGAATGAAATGGGCATGGTGCCCAGTAATCACCTTTTGCTATATTTGTTTTCTTTTGTTCCCACGTAACTTTGCGCCCAACAACTTGTGATAGGGACCAACGATTTCGTAATTCTTCTAAAAAACCAGGAGGCAGACTCATGTGTATATAATGCTCACGCACATACTTTTAAGCAAGTAAATATATGCCTTTTTTAGCATTATGAATAAATAGGTCTTTTGTATCTTCATTGTTGTTTAATTATGATTGTTTGGCGTAAAGTATTATCTGATTTATTGAAAATTAAAATTTTGTTTGTATTGTCAACTATTGCATACCAGTTGTCGCCTTGAGTGTATGCAGTTGCAGAAACTCCAATTGGTAAAGTTATATCATTTACTTGAAATGTTTGGTTATTATTTGAGAAACGCATGACAAACATAAATATTAAGGTTATGAACCCTATGATCATTATTGCTAATAAGGTTGTTACTAATCTGCGTAATAATTTTAAATTAGCTGGCTCTGCTGAATATTCTAAAGGATCATCCATGTCTGCACCTTACGTAGTTGAATTGACTTTGGGTGAAAACCCTGCACCCCGCCTAGATAAGGCATTAGCTTCTGTTGTTCCAGCCGAAGTTACATTGAGCCGTTCTCGTATTACAAAGTTAATAGCTGAAGGTGCTGTTACTCTGGCAGGCGAGCCTATAACCAAACTAAAGTATAAGGCTCCAGCAGGGAGTATTTTTAGGATAGTTATGCCTCCGGTGCAAGACTATGAAAATGCACAGCCTGAAAACATACCATTAGATATAGTATTTGAAGATGATCATTTGATTATTGTTAATAAACCTGCAGGCATGGTTGTTCATCCAGCTCCTGGTTCTGAAAATGGAACTTTAGTTAATGCATTATTGTATTATTTTGACGGTAATTTATCTGGTGTTGGTGGAGAAAAAAGGCCTGGTATAGTTCACCGAATTGATAAAGATACATCGGGCCTTTTAGTAGTCGCAAAGTCTGACTCAGCTCATGCGGGATTGGCTAAGCAATTTGCTGACCATTCAATTTCTCGAAGATATTTAGCTGTTTCAAAAGGTGTGCCCCAAAAAAGTGATCCTAGGCTTGCAGGCTTGCGTGGTGTTAATTTTGAAGATGGAGGTGTAATAAGAGTTGCAACAAATATAGCTCGGCATAAAACTGATAGAAAACGTATGGCAGTAGTTCAAGATGCTGGAAGACATGCAATTACTCGCGCAACTGTACTTGAAAATTTTGCTCATTCAGCTCTTATGGAATGCTGGTTGGAAACTGGTAGAACACATCAAATACGTGTACACTTTTCTCACATTGGGCATGGCTTGATTGGTGACCCTATTTATGGCTTACGCAAAGCAATGCCTGGATCAGTCTTCGAACCTGAAGATATGGTTATTGTAAAAGGGTTTTCTCGCCAAGCGCTTCATGCAAAATCAATTGGTTTCATACACCCAATTACAAAAGAATATATGAATTTTGACTCTGATATACCTTCTGATTTGATTGAATTAATTGAAATACTGAGAAAAAAATAAATATCACAAATTTACTCATGCCATAAATGCAAAGAAATCATGGCATGAGTATGTGAGGGTATTAACTTTCCATGGCTTCTAATTCATCAATCATTGAACTTATTAAACTTAAGCCTTTATCCCAAAATTTAGGATCACTTGCGTCTAATCCAAAAGGTGCAAGTAACTCTTTATGATGCATTGAGCCACCAGCAGAAAGCATATCAAAATATTTATCTTGGAAGTCAATATTCCCTTCTTCGTAAACTGCATATAACGCATTTACTAACCCATCTCCGAATGCATACGCGTACACATAAAAAGGTGAATGAATAAAATGCGGTATATATGTCCAGAAGGTCTCATAACCCTCAACAAAATTGAATATTGGGCCTAAACTTTCAGCCTGAATCGACATCCATATTTCGTTTATTTGATCTGGAGTTAATTCTCCATTAGCTCTTGCGGCATGTAGTTTGCATTCAAAATCATAAAAAGCAATTTGGCGAACAACCGTATTGATCATGTCTTCAACTTTATTCGCGAGTAAGTGTTTTCTTTTTACTGGATCCGTAGTTTTATCCAACATTTTTCTAAATGTTAACATTTCTCCAAAAACTGAAGCAGTTTCAGCCAAAGTTAATGGTGTTGATGAAAGAAGTTCGCCCTGAGATGCTGCTAAAACTTGATGTACTCCGTGGCCAAGTTCATGAGCCAAAGTCATTACATCCCGTTGTTTACCCATATAATTTAACATTACATATGGGTGTACATTAGTTACTGTTGGATGGGCAAAGGCACCAGGTGCTTTGCCAGGCTTAACCCCAGCATCAATCCATCCTTTTGTAAAAAATGGCTCGGCTATATTTGCCATCTTTGGTGAAAAGTCTGAATATGCATCCAAAACTATTTTTTTTGCATCCTCCCACTGAATATCTGAACTATTATCGCTGTCTAATGGTGCATTTCTATCCCATACTTCCAATGAATCTAAGTTCATCCATTTTGCTTTTAATGCATAATAACGGTGTGAAAGTTTTGGGTATGCAGTAACTACTGCGTTTCGAAGTGCTTCTACGACCTCGGGCTCTACTTGATTTGCAAGGTGGCGACTAAATTGAGGTGTAGGCATTTTGCGCCAACGGTCTTCCACTTCTTTTTCTTTTGATAAAGTGTTTGTAATTCTAGAAAATAATGAAATATTTTCTCCAAAAACTTTTATTAGTGCGCGTGTTCCTTTTTCTCTAGTTTCGCGATTTTTATCAGAAAGTAAATTTAGTGTAGCCTCTAAGCTGAGCAATTCATCATCCACATTAAATTTTAAAGAAGCCATTGTTTCGTCAAATAAACGATTCCATGCAGCTGTTCCTACAACAGATTGGTCATGTAAAAACTGCTCCAATTCATCTGATAATTGATGCGGTTTCATTTTGCGTAAGTTATCTATTATAGGTTTGTAGCGTGATAGTTTGTGGTTTGAATTTAATAAATTTTGTATATGTTCATCGTCTATATTATTAATTTCTAAGCTAAAAAATACCAAAGGTGTTGTGAAGTCTGTGATTTTTGACTGCATATCTGCCATAAATTTACTACGATTGGCATCACTTGTATTTTGGTAATAACTTAATCCAGCAAAAGACATAACGCGTCCTGCAACGTTTTGAATATCTTCATACCTTTCTATGCAGTTCAAGAGGCCTTCAGCTGTGAGACCATCTAGTTGGCCCTGATACTCAGATGCGAAACTATTACAGTTACTTTCAAGCGCTTTTAAATCTTTTGTGATTTCTTCCCCATCTGGTGATGGATAGAGATCATTCAAATCCCAATTTGGCAAGTCTCCAAAGTCACCTGTCACGGTGTCATGAGAGTCAAAATTAATTTGAGGTAATTGAAAAGATTTAAACATAACAAGCTCCTTAGATTCGCTGTAGAATTAAGTACGCAAATAGAAAACTGAAAGCAATTTATATCTCTCATAATTACTAAGTAAAAATGTGAAATTTTCTGATAATTAGCTAATCATGAGCAGTTATTAAGAACATTTGTATCGATATTATTGACACTTTAAATAAATAAGTAATGATCAGTTTAAATCGAGGAAAAAAAATGAAATATAATAAGTTAGGCCAAACAGATTTGGTTGTGAGTGAACTTTGTCTGGGTACTATGACTTGGGGTACACAAAATTCAGCTGAAGATGCATTTTACCAAATTGAAAAATCAATAGATGCAGGTATTAACTTTATAGACACTGCAGAGTTATATCCAGTGAACCCAATTAGTGGAGCAACGCAAGGTGAAAGTGAACGTATTTTAGGGGAATGGCTTAATAAATCAAATTATAGAGACGAACTAATCATTGCTACAAAAATTGCTGGAAATGGCCCAAAGCATATTCGTAATGGTGAAGGAATTACCAAAAAATCATTGTTTACTGCTATAAATGCTTCACTGAATCTTTTGAAAACTGATTATATTGATTTGTATCAACTTCACTGGCCAAACCGCGGTTCTTATCATTTCCGCCAAAATTGGCGATTTGATCCAACAAGCCAAGATAAAAATATAGTTTTAGATCACATGAATGAGGTTCTTCAAGCCTGTGATATGCTAAAAAAAGAAGGCAAGGTACGTGCTTTTGGATTATCAAACGAAAGTGCTTGGGGTACAGCGCAATGGCTGCGTATTTCAGAAGAGAAAGATTTACCTCGAATGGATAGTATTCAAAACGAATATAGCTTGATGTGTAGAATTTTTGATACTGATTTGGCTGAACTTTGTCATAATGAAAATGTTGGATTATTGTCATTCTCGCCATTAGCTACAGGTATTTTATCAGGCAAATATTTAGATGGTGCCATACCAGAAGGGTCAAGGGGCTCTATTGTAAATGGATTATCAGGTAGGATGACTTCAAGAATTGATGCAGCAACACGCGCGTATATGGAAGTTGCAGAAAATTACGGTTTAGACACCTGTCAGATGGCACTTGCTTGGTGTAGGACGCGTCCTTTTATGGCTTCGGCAATATTTGGGGCGAGAACAAAGGAACAATTATCAAACGCACTTGCTTCAGTAAATGTGGATTTATCAGATGATTGTTTGCGTGCTATCGAAATGGTTCACAAAAAACACCCGATGCCATTTTAAATATAGATTTAATTAAAATCCATGCATTCTTTTAGCCCACTGCAAACCAATGAAGGCACCTTTCACGCGGGGTAAGAGAAATAAAGCAATAGTTATAAAAATAAGAATGAAACTGACCGCTAAAACTAAAGGGTCGGGACGATACCATTCAAATATAATTAACATTAATGGTGCTAATAAGTGACCAGAAATCAATATTGTAATATATGCTGGGCCATCATCTGCCCTTTGATGATGAAATGCTTGTGAGCAAAATGCACATTCGTTTCTAATTGCTAAATATCCATCCATCATAGGTCCAGAGCCACAGTTTGGACATTTCCGTTTCCAACCATGTATTAATGCTTGTTTCACGGGTCTATCATATTTAGATGCATTTAATTCCATATTGTATAATTAGTTTATTGCAGTAAAAATTTAAAAGTGACAAGTTGACCTAGTGGCGGGATGTCGCATAATTTTGTTGTAACTTAATTGTTTTGTTCAAATAATTTTACTTAAGTAACTAAACGTAGAGAAATAAATGGTTTTTGATCTAGCATCAGCTGAAATTTTAGCAATTAAGGCGATAGATTGGATAGCTGCTGATAATGAGTTATTTGAGATTTTTTTAGGTAGTTCGGGTGCAGATTTAAATGATGTTAAAGCTGGAGCGAAGGATAATATGTTCTTGGGCTCTGTGCTTGATTTCATTCTTATGGATGATGATTGGGTAAAAGCGTTTTGTGAGTCAAAATCCTTTGAATTTAATGAACCATTCCTAGCTAGGCAGTTTTTACCGGGTGGAGACTTACCAAATTGGACATAAAATGAGCAAAATTAAAGGAATAGCTTTTGATAAAGATGGAACATTAATTGATTTTGAGGCTAGTTGGTCAAAAGGATTAATTTCGTTGATTGAATCCATATTTCCTAATCAAACAGATAAACAGCAAGTTTTGGCAGAAGAAATAGGCTTCAATTTAGTTTTTGAAAAATTTGTTGGTGGATCAGTCTTTGTTAACGGTACAACTGATGATGTTATTGATGTTTGGAAAAAACATTTTCCTGAACTAATCACAGAAGACATTAAACAGAAAAGTGAAATGGCATTTAGAAATTTGGAACCAATACCATTGTGTAATCTTGAGATCTTTATGTCGAATTTAAAGGAA
>Ga0066611_10001769_pt1 | contig 11466 bp, 8 predicted proteins | sample SaaInlV_DNA_200m_FD_60376 | JGI IMG/M metagenome (GOLD analysis project Ga0066611, IMG submission 60376) | Marine microbial communities from expanding oxygen minimum zones in the Saanich Inlet - SI075_LV_DNA_200m | ecosystem: Environmental > Aquatic > Marine > Unclassified | place: British... | reverse complement strand
TTATTATTTTGATTTATTATTTTGATTTATTATTTTGATTTATTAATTTTAAAATAATATCTTTTTTTAAAATATATTTTTGTTTATTATTTTTAAAATTTTCATTATTTTCATTATTTTCATTATTTTCATTATTATCACTTATATCATTTATATCTATATTGTGTGTGTAATAATAATGCGTATAAAATAGGATAATAAATAGTAAAATAAGTAAAATTAAATATTTATATTTAATCATATAATTTATAAACATAATAATTATTTAAATATACTATTTTTTTTAATGAAATGGTAAATTATGCAAGATAAATAATATTTTTAATAAATAAATAAAAAATGAAAATTCTTTTAATTCTTAAAAAAGTAATTATATAAGAATTAAAATATATATAGCTAATATGAGTCTTAACAATAAAACAGATTATAGTATTTATAACTTCCTTGATGAACACATCGTGGAAAAGGGGAAAATTTATTCTCATACATCAATGGGGAAACCGACAGGGTCATTTTTTATTAAAGAAAATGAGTTAGATGAATTTTATAGTTTATACCAAGATGCGATATTTAATGGCAAGAAATTGCATATTACAGAAAAACATGATGATATTTGTCCAATCATTATTGATTTAGATTTTAAATATGAACATGAAATAATTAAACGTCAGCATACTGAAGAAACAATTAAAAAGATAGTCAATATATACAATGAAATTATATTAAGTATTCTAGATATAGAACCAGGGGATGAAAGATTACAAGCATTTGTTTTTGAAAGAAATGATGTATATCATGTAAAAGCAATAACAAAAGATGGAATTCATATATTATATCCAAATATTATCACATCACCAGAAGTACAATATTACATAAGAGAATGTGTTTTAAAGAAGATTGTTCCAATATTGGAAGAATTACCATTAACAAATAAACCATATGATGTTGTTGATAGATCTGTTATCAAAGATACAAATTGGTTGTTATATGGATGTTCTAAACCAAATATTGATCCATATCATTTAAAGTTTATTTACAATGGAAAATTAGAAGAAATAGGGATTAATGATTATCAATTTAATAAGAATATAGCACATTTTTTCTCAATACGTCATAAAAGTGAGGATGAAGTTATTGCTACAAGAGAGGATAAAAAATATTTAATTGAAAATATAAGTTTAAAAAAGAAAAATATACGTATTAGTAAAAGAAATATAATTGTAGATGATTATGAAGAAATTATTAAATTAGTGTCAATATTGAATGATGAAAGAACAGAAAATTATTCAGATTGGATAAGTTTGGGATGGCTTCTTTATAATATAGATCCAAATTCACAGGAATTACTTGATTTATGGATAGATTTTAGTAGAAGATCGTCTAAATTCAAGGAAGGTACATGTGAGAAGGAGTGGAACAAAAGTAAAAATGATGGAATAAGATTAGGTTTACCAACATTACATTATTGGGCAAAGAATGATAATTTAGAAAAATATGAACAAATATTATTAAATAGTTTAAATAAATTAGTGGAGAAAAGTATAAAAACACCAACCCATTGTGATATTGCGAATGTAGTATACAAGAAATATGAGTATGAATTTAAATATAGTGGTGACGAATGGTATAAATATGAGAATAATATTTGGGTCAAGGAGAAGGATGGTATAAGTTTAAGGTCAAAGATATCAAGTGAATCAAAGAAATCAAATGGCGTAGTAGAAATTTATATCAAGATTATATCGGATTTTAATAAAATAATTACATCATTCGACCCTAATATAACTGATGAAGATAAAGAAGAATGTAAAACCAAAAATAAAGAAGTATTGGAGATTATTAAAAAATTAAAAACAACAAGTTTCAAAGATAATATAATGAAAGAATGTAGGGAGAAATTCTACGATAAGTCATTTGTTAATAAATTGGATACAAATAATTATTTAATGGCATTTAAAAACGGAGTATATGATTTACAAACAGGTGAATTACGCGATGGACGTCCAGATGATTATATTGAAATGAATACAGGAATTGATAAAATTGATTTTGAAGAGTCAAATGAATATTATAAAGAATTACAGAAATTCATTGATACAATATTTATTGATAAAGAGGTACGTGAATATTTCATGTTATATTTGGCATCATGTCTTCAAGGGCATAACGCAGAAGAAAAATTTAGAATATGGACAGGAAATGGATGTCATGCTTTAGATACACCTATTATGATGTTTGATGGAACAACAAAAATGGTGCAAGATATTAATGTAAATGATAAATTAATGGGCGATGATTCATTAGAAAGAAATGTTTTAGAATTAAAAAGAGGATTTAGTCAAATGTACGAAATCACAACTATTAAAAATGAAAAATTTACAGTAAATGGTGATCATATTTTAAGTCTTATGGCAACAAATATTGGTGGATTTGTAAATTGTAAAAAAGAATATAGATATAAATTATTATGGCAAGAAAAAGATGATAATGGAATACCTATAAATAAATCAAAAAATTTTGCTTATAAACATGAAAATAGAGTTCAATATAAAAAAAATACGATTTATTATGAAAATGAAGAAGACGCATTTAATAATGGACTTATATTCAAAAATAACTTAAGTGATAACAAAAATATAATTAAAAAGGGGGATATTATTGATATTAGTTTGAATAATTATTTAAAGATTAAAGATAAAATTGGTAATAGAAATTATTTCTTGTATAAAACAGGGGTTAATTTTAATAAACAAGAAGTTCCACTTGATCCATATATTTTGGGGTATTGGTTAGGAGATGGTACAAGTAGTTTATCTGCGATTACTACAATGGATGAAGAAATAGTTGATTATTTTAATGAATATTCTATTAAAAATAATCTAAATATAAAAAAATATAATAAAAATAATAATAATAAAGCATCAACATATATCTATTCAAGTAAATCAAGAAAACATAATTTATATGAAAATAATTTATATGAAAGTTTGAAAAATTTAAATTTAATTAATAATAAACATATACCTGTAATTTATCAAAAAAATGATAGAAATACACAATTAAATATACTTGCAGGATTGATTGATAGTGACGGTCATTATCAAAAAAATTCAAAACAATATGAAATAACATTAAAAAATAAAAATATTATTGATGGAATTATTTTTATCGGTAGAAGTTTAGGATTTTCTGTTACTATTAGAAATGTTAAAAAAACAATTAAGAATGAGTTAAAAGAATGTATATTTGAAGGAGATTACATTAATTTAATTATATATGGGGATAATTTAAGTGATATACCAGTTAAGTTAGACAGAAAAAAAGCAGTTCAAAGAAATAAAAATAAAAATTGTAATATGTATAGCTTTACAATTAATCAAGTTGAAGATAATAATTTTTACGGTTTTGAATTAGATAAAAATCATAGATATTTAATGAGTGATTTTACAGTAACACATAATTCAAATGGTAAATCAAAATTAATCGAATTGTTTGTAAGTTGTATGGGCGAGTATTCAATTAAATTTCCAATTACATTATTAACAGGTAAAAGAGCTTCGTCAAATGCTTGTAGTCCTGAATTAGTAGTAGCAAAAGGTAAAAGATTTGGATATTTTGAAGAACCAAGTGAGAATGAAAGAATTAATGCTGGTTTAATGAAGGAATTTACAGGTGGGGATAAAGTTTATGCAAGAGGATTGCACAAAGATCCAATTGAGTTTAAACCGCAATGGAAATTAGCATTATTGTGTAATGATATTCCAGAAGTACCTCCACATGATAATGGTACATGGAGACGTATGGAGATAATTGAATTCAAATCAAGATTTTGTGAGAATCCAAAAGAAGACCATGAATTTGCGATTGATAAGAAGTTATCAGAAAAATTAAATGGTTGGAAAGAATTATTTATGTCATTGTTAATTGATAAATATTATGTATTATATAAAAAGCATGGTATTAATGTACCAAATGAAGTTGTTAAATTTACATTAGAATTTCAAAAACAATGTGATATTTATACTGATTTCTTAAGTGAAAAGTTAGATCAAACAAAAGATATGTCTGATATTTTAGAGATAAGTTTAACATATGATGAATTTAAAGTTTGGTATGAAGAAACATTTTCACATCATAAATATCCATCGAAAGTTGAATTTAAAAAATATTTAACTAAAAAATATGGTAAAAAAATAATAACAGCTAATGGTATTAAAGGATTTAAATTTAAAGATTGTGTTAATGAAAAATTTAAAAGTTCATTAAGCAATATTGATATTGGATATTAATTTTTTTTATAAATAATTTATTATAATAAATTATATTATATTATAATTTACTTAAAATAATTATAATATAATAATATAAATGAGTTATCCATTATTTGGGTTATTATATAGTACAACAAGTTCATTATTATTAATGTTAGGTACTGGATGTGCAATTAATAAACTAGGAGATTTTTTTAAAGTTTTAGAAAATGAAGAAAATGATAATTTTAAAAAAGCATTTGATAAAATAGCTGGTGATATGGTAAATGATTTTAATAATAGTTTTGTATCATTAAATTTAATAAGTCATAATGTATCTAAAAATGCTATATTATTTTATGAATTAATGATTGGTGAAAAATTTATTAAAAAAACAAAAGATGGTAAAATAATTGTGGATGATAAAAATTCAATATTTAATAATTATGAAAATAAAATTGGTGTATTAAATGAAAAATTAAAAGATTATAAAGATATTTTAAAAAAAATGAATAAAGACAATACATCACTGGACTATGATATAAGTGATGATGAGGATGAGGATGATATTAATAGTGAAAATAAAATAGATGAAGATGAAGATGAAGATGAAGATGGATATGGAGATAATCAAAATAGTGATGATGATGTTGAAGAAATAAATGCTGAAGAAATAAATGCTGAATAATATAAAAAAAAAATATTATTATTTTTTATATATAAAATCTTTATATTATTTTAATATATGGAAACTACTGAAAATAATATAGATAGTTACGCATTATATATGTTTTTATTTTTATCTTTATTATCTGTCGGAAATGATTTTTACTTTATCTATTTAGAAATGTTAGAGAACGAATTTATTAAAAAAAAAATAAATAAATTAAATGATTATTATACATTATTTAGTAATTTAATGTGTAATAATGTTAAAAATGTTAAAAATAAATTAATATGTAATGATAAATCAAATAAACAAACGAATGATAAATCGAATGATAACTTAAATGATCAAATGAATAACAAATCAAAAAATAAAACAAAAGATAAATCAGAAAAATCAAAAGATAAATCAGAAAAATCAAAAGATAAAACAGAAAAATCAAAAGATAAAACAGAAAAATCAAAAGATAAAACAGAAAAATCAAAAGATAAAACAGAAAAATCAAAAGATAAAACAGAAAAATCAAAAGATAAATCAAAAATAAATAAAAAAAACAACGAAAATAAAATAATGGATGAAAAAATAGATAATAATTATGAAAATAATATTAACATTATGAAAATAATTGTTAAAAAAAACGAAAATGATAAAAGATAAAAAATAAAAAATTAATTATTACTACCTTGTTTTCGTGAAGAAAAATATAATAGAATAAAAATATAAATAATTATAAATACAATAAAAACAGTTACTAATATATTAATTAATTTATTATTAACATTTTCTTCTGTACTATTCATTTTAATAGCCTGTTTTTTTGTTGTTATTTTTCTATCTAAATTGGTATTTAAATTATTAATAACTAAATCATTTATCTCACTAACCTTAGTAGCATTTTTATCATTTAAATTCTTTAATTCATCAGTCATTAATTGCTGATATACTAACATATCGGTAATATAATCTTTAATATTACCAGAATCTTTTTCATCTGATGATCCATTATAATAATTTTCAAAATTTAATAATGCTGTTGTTACATTACTTGATTTATTCCAATTATTTTTATCAAAAATATTATTATCTATTCCATAAATATCAATGAAATATAATTTCGATGAATATTGATCTAATTCAAATGAATTATGGTAATAAACAAAGAAACTTTCGTTTTCTTCATTTGATATACTCATAGCTTCTTCAATTGTATAAACTTTACTTTTATATAATTTAATAGAGTCTTTATATTGAGGATCATCAATAATAGTTTGTAGTGCATCTACATTCTTAAATAATTTCCATTTCCTTTCAATATCATTTTTATCTTTAGAAATATTTAATTTATCAATATTTTTAATAGCATTATCTGTAGTTATATCTTCTTTGTGATTAATTTTATAAATTTTTTGATATTTTTGTACTTCTAACTCTTTTAGTTCATCTTTTTTATTGTTTATTTTTTTCTCAAATTCATTAATATCACTATTTGATTTTTTTAATATATTTTTTTTATATACATTTATATTATTTACAATTCGCGGTGTATTATAAATTGGATTTTCACAAGTATATAATAATTTTTTTTTATTAATAGTAGAATACTTTTCTTTATTATTGTCATCTATATGAAATGAAATACATTTTGATTGAAATTTAGAATTATTTTTATTTTTTGGACAATTTACTTCGAAACTAAATTTTTCATTAATATTGTCAACTGAAATTATGTCTTTATTTTTTTGATTTTCATTATAACATTCATAATTAATTTCAATAAATAATTTTTCTTTACAATATGTTGTTTTATTTGAATCAATAAAATTCAATAATATTTTTTTTGCTATAAATTTACAATTTTGATTATTAATATCACATTCAGAGTCAAAATAATCCTGTATTGGTAATGTAGCAATATTTTTATTACCACATAATAAATAAATATTAATTGATGATAAATCTATAGAAGATTCCTTTTTTTTCTTATATAATAGATAGTTGTGATTATATCCATCTTTATTAACTTGTTTTCTTGAAAAATTTAAACAATTTTTAAATGTGTCATGATGGATATTTTCATTACTACTAATATACTCAAAATTACTATAATCTTTATCTAAACATCCTAAGTATAAATTATTTTGGTTTAGATTTTTACAAGAATGATTTAAGTCTTTTTCATTAAATGAGCACATATAATTATTAGAACATTGTTTGTCATCATTACATAGTTTATTTGATAACATTATACTAATAATTAAATATATATTATTTTTATTAAAATAATAAAAAGATTTATAAATAATAAAAGATTTATAATTAAAGATTTACTGTATAAGTGCTATCATCTACTAATTTACCACTTTCATAAACATCATAATTATTTGGATTTATTCTATATGATTTAGTATTATTTTTATCTGATGTTACTTTATCATGATTCGCCCAATCTATTTTGTCATAAATAGCAGTTTTATTAGCGTCAGGTTGAACATTATCCATATCACCACCATTAGACATTAATTTTTGTTTAGGTGCTGATTTATCATAATAAAAATATCCTGGTTTTATATCTACACCTATATTTTCTTCATCAGTATATATTTCTTCTGCATCATCGCATTCACAATTTTCATCAATAAAATCTTTTTTATTACCGTATAATTTTTCTTGTAAATCTAATCCATAATTTCTTTTTATATTTTCAATTGAATTAACTAAATTTAAATTTTTTCTATTATCTAAGAAATTTACTAAAGTCGCAAAATGAAAAATGTTATAATTATATAAAAATATACATAAAAATAATAATATAATACTTACAATTATAATATTTAATAATCTATCACTTAATTGGCCTATAGAATATAAAACTATTGATATAAATAATATTATTGATAAGAACAAAGATGTATATAATACATATATATTTTTATTATTATTTTCTATATGTAAGTCAGTTTGTTCTATTATTCTATCTTTATTTATAATATTATTTTCTACATCTTTTAGAGATTCTAATTGTTTATTTAATTTATCATTTTGAATTTTCGTTAATTGATCTTGTTTTACTAATGTTTCATTTCTAATATTATATATTTGATTTTGAACTGTTAATTCTTCTTCTATAATATTATTCTGACCTTCGTCCATTTTTTGTTTTAAATAGTTCATATTAGCAATAGGGTCGCTCATATTATATAATTATATTATATTTATTTTTAATATTAAAAATAATATTAAAAATATATTCTTTTGGATAAATATTATTATTTAATTAGAATCTTCATCTGTTATTATTTCTTGACAATATTTCGCAATACCATTAGAATCTAAATCATTCGGATCTTTTTGACAAAAAAATCTGGACAATTCTGTATTATTTGGTTTATAGTGACATGGTATAGAAGAATAATCTTTTTTTCCTTTTATCATAGATTTTGGCATATTTTTGTCACCACTATTTCCTAACCATTTGCATTTATAATAAGTATTTGTGGGATAGGAATTACCGAAGAATGGTTGTGGTGAATTTTTATCATCCATTTCATCCATTGTTTGTAAATTCATTCCAACAGGTATATCACCGTCTTTCCAAACATTTGCTGTTGAATCTATTTTTAATAGATTACTGTTATTTTTATATTTAGATTCTATTGATTTATCTTCATCTTCTTCATCAGTGTCAGTATTTTCTTTAGTTTTACATTGTGATGGACATTGATATGGTTTTATTATACCATTTATTAAGTTTCCTGTATAATTAACCATTGTAACTTTCAGAGATTCCATTTTTTGGTTAATTTTATATAAACTAAAATGTCTTTGTATATGAATAAAACAAGCAATAGAAAATAAAATTGCAAGGAAAATTCCTATAATTATATATTGTTTTAATTGTATATTATTTATTGCATAAAATGAAGTTATTAATAAAAATGTAATAGAATAATATAATATATATTGTAATATAATTATATTTCGATCTTTATATAATATTACTTCATTAATTTTCATAATAATTTGTTCTTTATTTTGAATAGTTGAATTCAATTGTATAATATCATTATAATTTTCATTAAATTTTATATTATATTCATTTAAAAGTTTATTTGTAACACTTGTTAAATCTGACATGCTATATGTTTATGTCAGATTATAATTTAATTTAAAAAAATAAAATAAAAAGTATTTTTAATAAAAATTATAATACATTATTATTAATAATAATTATAATACATTATTATTAATAATAATAGTATACACAATAGTATTAAATATTGTTTTGTTTTATAAGTATTATTTATAATAATTAACTTTTTATTTTCAAATGTTTCTTTTGGTTCTCCTACAGCTTCATTAAGAGCATTAAAATTATCATTTCCATTGTCATTGTCATCTGGAGAGTTATTTATTTCATTAACTGTATTAAGATATGAATCATCGGAACCAACAATAACATTATTACTTTCATTTTCAAAACTATTCTTATCTTCTTCAATTATTTTATTAGTTTCAGTTTGATTTTTAATTTGTTGATTATTTGGTGGTTGTCCTGTGTATTTATCAATATCTTTTGATGATAATAATTTTATATTTTGAGTAACAATTCTTTTAGGATTGTTAATATTATGATAAATACATTCAGAACCAGCTGTATAGCTCTGTACTTTATTTGAAACAATTGGATTTACATTAGTATTTAAATGTGCTAATGGCGATTCATATTTAAAAGTAATATTGTCTACAGTATAACCAGATTTATTGGATTGGTATTTAATAGTTAAATTACGGTTTCTTAATCGATAAAAAGGGTAATCAAAACTTTTATTAGCACAATTAATACCATTCACACTAATCTTAATTCTAAATGATTGTCTTGAATACCAATTTAGAGCATCATAATATTTAGAACAATGCCAACTGTCTTTTTGCCAAGACCATTGTGCACCGTACCACCATTTACTACATGCCCTATGTGTTGAACCATTTGTATACCAATGTGTATATGGACTATAAGATATTTTAATATTTAATTTTTTATTATAACTACGGAATTGTGAAGGTATGTAAAAATCAACGCCATCATTCCAGCCATTCCAGCGTCTTGTTCTGATTCTAAAATGATATTTCCATGGATCACCTCCCCATATCCACAATGCAGGTGCGCGTTCTCCATTATTATTACCATGTAAAAAAACATTTCGCCAACCTCCATAATTTTTTTGTACAGACATATCAACAGATATAGACCAAGTAGATTTATCTAAAATATTATCAAGTTTTTTTGTATCTGATGGTTTATATGTTTTATCAATCATTTCACTCCCTTGTCCTTTAAATGTTGAGATTATATTAGTCCCAAATTCAACATTATTTAAATCAATTATTTTATTTTTTGGCAGTTTAAAACAGTATGTTTTTCCTCTTATCCAAGTACCATAACAAGGCATGCTCAATATACTTACAGTGTGTCCTGATACAGTTAAATATAAATCTATATGTCTTATTCTAATTCCATCATTAGTAACAGTAAAACAGATGTTATTAAATTTATCATCAATCATATTATAATTAACATTAATAGTTGATCTTCTACCTCTTCTAAAATTATTATTAATATTAGTAGTATCACTAACTTTAGTCCCATCAAGAGATAAGTATGTTTGTACTAATTTTGTACTTCCATCGAAGTATGAGGAACCAGTCTGAACAGTTAATTTCATAGTAACTTTAGACCGTGTTATATAACTTTTAATACATTTATTTATATTTTTATTTTTATCAGTATTAATTACATCAAACTTTTTTTGAAGATACATTGAACCTATTCTATTCTGTAAGTTTGTTATTTTATTTTTATCTAAATTCTCTATATTATATGATTTATTACTTGTATTATATCCACTAACTACACCATCGTTCTTTTTAAATTTTTTTGGAATAGTATTAAATATATTACACAATTTATCATTATTATTATATGTATATGAACTACATGCACTAACTTTAGCACATTCATCTTTACATCCAGAAGCACTACCTGGATTTTTATTATAATAATAATCATTTATTGTATCCATTTTATTATCAAATTCATGATTTTGTTTAGTAATAAATGTATCATTTCCAAGAAGATCACTAAAAGTAGAATTATATAAATTTGATTCATCAATGTTTAATGATGAAAAACTTGTATCTTTACTATTAATATTATCACCTGTATATCCAGGTAATGAAAATTTTTCTATATTATTATCATTATCATTATCAATTAAATTGGTACTCATATAATAATAATAGATTATATTTCATAAATAAAATAAAATTTATGAATTAAATTATAAAAAATAAAAAAAATCTATACATAAATTTTTATACATAACTTTTTATACATAAAATAAAAAATAAATTTATGAATTAAATAATAAAAAATAAAAAAAATCTATACATAAATTTTTATACATAACTTTTTATACATAAAATAAAAAATAAATTTATGAATTAAATAATAAAAAATAAAAAAATCTATACATAAATTTTTATACATAA
>Ga0066611_10001755_pt1 | contig 11524 bp, 7 predicted proteins | sample SaaInlV_DNA_200m_FD_60376 | JGI IMG/M metagenome (GOLD analysis project Ga0066611, IMG submission 60376) | Marine microbial communities from expanding oxygen minimum zones in the Saanich Inlet - SI075_LV_DNA_200m | ecosystem: Environmental > Aquatic > Marine > Unclassified | place: British... | reverse complement strand
GATTCGCTTACGCGAGTCAGGAATAAGTCTGCCGATTGTTGTTTTTGGAGGGGTGCTACCCCAACAGATTATACAATATCTGGAATGGAATTTAGAATTTTTTGTTTCATCTCCGGAAGTTTTGCGAGTTACAGAATCAATTTGCAAATCAGGCTCACAACAGGCGATAGTACATCTTAAGCTTGATAGCGGAATGGGTCGGGTAGGAATTAATACCGCTGATTCAGCAAGTTTTATTGAAGAAGCGGTGCGCGCGGAACACATCACCATAAAAGGTGTATGTTCACATTTGGCCTGCGCGGATGATCCTAAAAACCCATTTACCTTAAAACAGGTTGAAAGTTTTTTCTCAGCAGTTTCAGTTTTTGAACGTCTTGGGGTAGAGATTCCTCTTCGGCATCTTGCAAACTCAGGAGGCGTGCTTTATTTTCCAGAAACACATCTTGATCTGATACGGCCGGGAATTTTGCTGTATGGAGTATATCCTGATACTTCAAGTCCACATGTACTGGATGTACGACCTGCTTTACAGTTGAAATCCCAAGTTGCTTTCCATAAATCTATACCTGAGGGATTCTCAGTAAGTTACGGTTCAAGCTGGACTTCAGAAAAGCCCTCTCAAATTTCCACAGTTCCGCTGGGTTATGGTGATGGTTATCGGCGGCAGCTTTCAAATTGTGGAGAGGTGCTGATAAACGGAAAACGTAGGTCCATTGCAGGTAGAGTCTGTATGGATCAGTTTATGGTTAATTGTGAAAATGATACAATTAATATTGGAGACGAAGTTGTTTTAATCGGTCAACAACAAGACCAGTTCATCACGATTGAAGAAATATCTTCCTTGGCGGATACCATTCCTTATGAAATATTGACCAACCTGAATGAGCGCCTTCCACGTATTTATTTCAATGAGAAAGAGCATTAACTTGCCATTTGTGTATAAACCCGCTACTTTTACGCTTCTTTTCTACTTCGCGTAGAAAAAAATTTACGTAGGAATGCCCAGACAAACTTGAAGAGTCTGAGATAAAGTATTTTTAAAAGTTATAGGTTTTTCAAAAAAGGAGGGTTAACAATGAATGGTAATGTTATAGCAACGATTATTGCGATTTTGAATATTTTGTGGATCATACCAATAGGCTATTTTATGGTAAGGGACATTATTAGTAAATAATTTGATCATTCCCGCTTAATCCTTTTTCCCCAAACACTCTATGCGTACAGTGTCATCCTCATAAGCAAGTACCTTGTACTTTCTCCCGCAACGCTCAAAAGCATGAATCTTTAGTTCTTCAGAATTTCTAGCTTTTACATAAAAAGAGGAAGATTTTGTGGTTTCACAGGCAACTATCATCCAAAGAGACGACAGATAAAGCCCACTCAAAAATATTTTCATTGTAAAATTAGTCACGTTTTTTACGAATCTAAGGACTCACCACGAAAAGTATTTTCGCTCGGAACTTTATATCTTTTATAAATTCAACAAAATTCTTACTTTGTTGTTCTAATAAAACGTTTAGTCTTACAGAATTAAAATCTTTCTCTGAGCTCTGTTTTCTGAGCTTGTCGAAGTGGATTTTAAGCTAACATTAAACTCAGTTGTCGGTTTAGATCCCGCTCAATTAACGATCATGAGTCGGAATAATTGCTCCTAAAACAACAAACCTGACTAAGTACTAATCGAGTTTTCCCCTTTGATTTAGTTTTATGGCGCCCATCTGTTCTGTCGGGTTAAATCAAACGCAACCCTGTCCCAGGCTAGTAAGCGTGCTTCTAATTCGTCAAAATAAGAGTTCGGTACATTATCAACTAGTTTCCCGTACTCCATACGGCGTACCAAAGAGTGTTTGAGATAAGCGCGGTCAGTGATGATCCCAAGCAGTGAACCTTCACGCACAAGTGCTTCTGATTCTTGTTCCTGCAATAGACTTGTCCCAAGTGCTGTGTATTGTGTGTCCAAGTTCATGAACTCCACAAAGGTTGGCATTAAATCAAGTTGAGATGTAACTGTTTCAATTAACTTTGGTTTCAGCAAGGACGGAGCATAAAAGATCAAAGGAATCCGAAATTTCTCCAGAAAATCTCCTTTTTGGAAATGAGCAAGGACGTGATCTGCAGTGATCACAAAGATTGTATTGTCAAACCATGGTTCTTTCTTGACCTTTTTCATAAACTCGCCGATCGCCCAGTCAGTATAATGCAGAGAGTTAAGATAACCGCCCTCTTCAGTTGCATGATGAGGATAACGGTTGAAAGGACCAGTCAGTTTAGGAAAAGGCGTGTGATCTGTACTCAGGCTGATGAAAGCCATGAAAGGTGTTTTACGGTTTTTGATCTTTTCCAAACTGAACATCAATGTTTCATAGTCCCAGCCTAGGTTACGATTTTTTTCTTCCGGAAAGTAATCCAGCAGCAGCGGCATATCTTCTTTACCATAATATTCACTAAAACCGGTAGAACCAGCGATAGCCTGTGCCAGGAATGATTCACGCAGTGTACTGTTGACAAAAATTGTCGAAGTACCCTGCTGTTCCGCCATGGTAGCTATTTTTGAATAATTTGCTGATATATTTGCAATTGTCGGTAGTCCCAAAACAGAGGGCATTCCAGTCAGCACTGATTGCGCCCCTTCAATACTACGTTGACCGTGAGAATAAAAACGATTGAACTTCCAACCTGCTTTACTCAACTTGTCCAAATTCGGTGTTATTTTGTAATCATTTCCACCAAAACTGTCAACATAACGCGGAGTAAGACTTTCAACAAAAAGCACAACCAAGTTGTTAGAATTTCCAGATTTTGGAACATTTGTTTGCGCCAACGGAAATGGCTTCTGCCAGAAATCTTCTGGTAAACTTAAGGTTTTGCTGATTTGCGAATTTGAAATTGAGAGACGTTCAACTGGTGCAGACAAACTGGAGTGGGAAGCCGAAAAAACTCCGTTCAAAACCAGGTTGCCGAAACTGCTGCTGCCTGAAGAATATGCATGTACAATGGCCAGTGGTTTCATCCCGATGCCGCCCCGTCCCGCAATAATAGCAAAAACAAAAAAGATGATAAATTTAGGCCAGTGCATATGTACCGTTCTTACTTTGACTTTGCTTAGTCTGAGCCAATAAAACAGTCCTAAAAAAACCAACCCAAACCAGAGTGTCAAATAACCCGGATTTGCCACAGCTTCACTGATTAAATATTTTATGTCTTTTCCTAAAAACAATAATTCGTTTGTTAGATGCCGTTTCACATAGCCGAAATATATAATGTCCCCAATCAACATTGTACCCTCTAAAACAAAGATAAAAAAGACCAGAATGGAAAGTGCTATATGCCACCATTGAGAAGTGCACCAGCGAAATGGGAGAGTCATTAAAAGCAGAGGTATTCCTGAAAAAACCATTAAAGATGCTAGATCAAACCGAAGGCCATAGAAAAACCCCAGTAGGACCTGACTTATTGAAAGTGAACTAAAGTTTTGATAGTGAACAGCAAAAATCCCAGTCCGGGCCAGCATGAAGATAACAAGACCGATTCCGAGATAAGAAAATATTTTTTGAAAGATGCTCATTCTCAACTCTTTGTACGTTTTAGTTTTAAGTTGTTCATAATTGTTGATGTTGATAAAATTAAGTTACGATCACTGTTAATTTAGAAGTTTGGATTGCAAAACTCAAGAATAAAGACATGTTGAGCAAACACGGATTTTGTTATTTTCAGTGAAATATCGAGTTATTTATCTACAAGATATTTTGAATTTAAAATAAAGTATGATGATTTAAAGCTAAATGCATTTTATTCGTAACATAATAATATCGTTAAGTGTTTTACTGATTGTTGTGCTATTTTATGCCTGCAGAAAATTAGATAAAGAAGGGCCTGCCACTGCAACTGTCAGTATTGTGTTAAGCCACAGTCAGTCAACTTCAAGAATGGCTCGAGTCAGCACAAGTTTTAATGCAGGTACGGATACTGAATTAATAGCACTTGTTCCTGACAACACCACCTTTAACCAAAAATATTTGTCTCTGGAAAATCGGTATCAGTTTGCTTTAACTGATCTGAGTACGGATACAGTTAGCCTGACTGTCCCTCTTGATACAGGAATCAAACTCTATTCTTACGCTTATTTTGATGAAATATTTACTCTAAGTGAGCTTGAAAATACAGCCACGCAGGCAGAACAATTTGGAGAAACAAGTTCATTTACCATCAGCAGTAGTGATACATCTAAAAATGTCAGTCTTAAATATTTTGGAACTGAATCAACACTTGATACAACTTTGTTAGCACATTATGCTTTTGAAGGTAATTTAAATGACGAAAGTTCTTACAATAGAGATTTAACTGAAAATAATGGTAGTGAGATAACTTACTCAACAGCAGACAATCAAAGTAATAAATCTGGGCAAGCGGCTTGGTTTAATGGTAATAACACTTATGCATACACAGATAATATTACAGTAGGTGATAACTTTACTATTGCATTTTGGACTAAACCAGATTCATCTGCAATGAATACACATGCTTCTGTAATGTCAACTGGAAACAACAATACATCTGACGGCAGATTTCAAATTGATTATGTGAGTGCAGGTAAATTGAGGTTTTTTGCCACAGGTGGAGAGATAACAGCAGATCTTGATAACAATATATGGAATCATTTTGTGATTACAAGATCTGATAATGGAACAAACGACAATATGGTTTGTTTATACAAAAATGGTGGGCCAAGTAGTACCTGTCTTGGTACTGTTCCAACTCTCTGGGATTTACTTAAAGTTGGACAAAATAGAAACAATGGTAGCTATTGGAAAGGTTACATAGATGAACTTAAAATATATAATAGAACTTTAACTGGAACGGAAGTAAGTACGCTTTATGAAAGTTATTAAATATAAGACACGGGGGGTAATTTGCTCTTCCATTTAAATGTTAATTTCAGTGAATTGCTAAACTATTAATTTTCAACAATATAAATTTATTTTTCAAATATTTTCAAAAATGCAGTATTATTGCAATCTGTATCTACTAACGCTTACCTAAGCTGAGTTCATTTAAATTATTATCAAGTAAATTAGCGAGTTTTAGTGGTCGATTTACCGTCGTGTCGGAGAGAAAACCTGGTATACAATAGGGAGAACAAGCGAAAACAATTAAAGTTTTTTTGCATTGTTATTTTGTTTATCTCTAGTTTAGTAATTATTGCACCTTTTAGTACGTTTGCTAATCCGAGCGCAGTTCTTGCCCCTCTTATTTTGGACGGTCAGTTTTCCAGTAAAATTACAGCTAGCATATTTCAAAACCTGAAAAATGTGCTAGCCGGAAAATATGAAGTAATTTCGGGCAACCAATACAAAACAGCAGGCAGGGCGCTGAAAGGTAAATTTGAAGCAGGAGAGTGCAAATCGGATGGTTGTGTGCGTGCCATGCAAGATGTGTTGCGTACAGATCATTTTTATTCGCTTGAACTTAACAAGACTGGACAGGAAACTCAACTGACATTAACTCATGTTGACCGGGATGAACGTCATGTGATGGATGATTTTTGTGATTCTTGTGACGGTAATGAGTTAGTGAAACGCACCCGTTTTCTCGCGGAACAAATCATTAGCCCTGATCCCTTGTTTCCATCTTCTACGATACCGGTACTGCTTCAGGAATCTTTTAACGGGGCGTTTGAGATAGCAGACGTTCTGGCAGATTTGCCGGATCTGGATTTGGTGGACGGTGGCTTTGATCTGGGGACGGATCTCTCCGGATTAGCAACTACTAATACTTTACTGAGTACACTTGATTCACCTGTAGAGGAAGACATTCTTATTTTCAGCCTTTCTCCGGATTTAGTCAAAGCAACAGACGGTGTATTTTTGGTGAAGGTCAGTGCATTTAGCCAACTCAAGTCGATTAGTATTAATGGCCAAGATCAACCTCTTCCTCCGGAAAGTTACCAGGCTAATTTTGCAATAGATTATCATTTGAAACCAGGGGAGAATTTTTTCGTAATTAATGCAACCACGATAGAAGGAGAAAGAGAACAGGAATTTATTGTATTTTTTGAAACCAAAGAAATTAAGAGGGATGCAGGCAAGGTAAAACCTTTTATGTTGATTACGATTTTGGGTTATGCAGATGATGATAATACAAACAGTGTTTCAAGCAGTAGCACTAAAGTAAGTTCCTCAAAAAGCAGTTTTGTGCTGGTTCCGGTTTTTAATCAGAAAATTACATATTTCTCAACTTTATCTGTTAAAGGTTTAATAACGGGAGATCAACAGCAGAATAGCGAATTTGAATCACGTGAATTCATGCTCAAGCAACTTGCGCTTGAATGGAAAACCAGAAAAACTTTTCTAGGCGATATTATATTTTCTGTGGGTTCAAATCGACTGAGTACAAAAGATACTGATAAGACAAGCACTTACCGTGATCCGTGGTTTAGTAAATACAAACAAGCTGGAGCAGATTCTTTTACTAATTTGGCTTTTAAGTTTGGAACCGCTAAAGGTACAAAGTGGTCGCTAAAACTTGATCATAAACTTAAATCTGTTCCCGGAACTCCAAGCAGTAAAGGAACCGCAAATTCACTCAACCTTGGAGCAAAGAACAAATTTGGAAAATATAAGACTGATTTTAGTCTGAGCCAGTCTATCACAAACCTTCAGGATGACAGCAATGACAAATCAAAATTGACAGCTAGTGCTAAATTTAGTTTTCCAGTTAAACCCGTGTCGCTGTCGCTGCAGACACAGTTGGCGCAGTCAAAAAACTTGACTGCGAACAGTATAACCGGGATCAATAAGAAAACTAGTAAAAAGACTTACAAGTTTGGAGTTACATATCCACTGGCAAGCTGGCTCATTTTGGCTTATTCGCGTAAGTTGGAAGATCAAGAGTCAAATTTGACAAATAAAGATTATAAAAAAAACAGCAACAGTCTTCAATTGACGATGATTTTTTAAAACTCTTTTAACTTTGATGAACAATCAATTAATGAAAATAAAACTTCTTTTTCGTGTTATTTTATTGACCGGCCTATTCATGGGTTTTGCAACTGTAATTTCAGCACAGGTAGCAGAACTTAACTTGAAAAAAGGTCTGGCAAAAATTATCCGTGGCGATGATGTACAAATCATCAACAAATTGGGGATCAGACTTCCTTTACGGAATGGTGACCACGTACAGACAGGTGCAAATTCTAAAGCAGAAATCACCTTAAAATTCAACAAAGAAGTCATACACCTTTCTTCACGTTCTTTTTTCGAAGTTGATGATGTAAATGCGGAACAAAGCAAAATTGCGTTATTAACAGGCAAGGGGCAGTTCAAAATTCCAAAAAAAAAATTAAGTAAAAAACGCAAAAAACCACGTTTCAAGGTAAGAACCGTCACAGCAGTGGTTGGTGTCAGGGGTACAGAATTTGTGATGGGCACTGGAAATGAGCAAACCAGTTTGCTGACTCTGTCCGGAGAAGTAACTATGGCTCCAGTTTCTGCTCCGGACATTGAAGTAGTGATTCCTCAAAATCAGGCTTCTACTGTGGTTCAGGGTGCTGCGCCGACGAAACCTGTCACCGTACCACCTGAAACAAGGGCAAATATAGTCTCATCAGACAGTTCGGAAACATTTAAACAGGTCTCTTTCCCAAAACCTGTTTCAATAGAAAAAGCCAAAAAGAAGAAGAAAGCAGCCAAGAAGAAGGAAGAAAAGAAGAAGGAAGAAAAGAAGAAGGAAGAAAAGAAGAAAGAGGACGCTAAAAAAGATGACAAGAAAGATACTGAGAAGAAAAGCAGTGAGAAGAAAGATGCTGACAAAAAAGATGCTGAAAAAGGTGATACGAAAGAAAATGGAAAAAAAGTGAAAGAAGATGAGTCTAAGACGGAAGGAGATTCTAAAGCTGAACCAAAAGCCGAACCAAAAGCCGAAGGTGATTCAGCAGAAGATGAAGAAGGGGACCAAAAAGCTGAAGGTGAGTTGAAAAGTGGAGGATTGAAAGCAGGTACTGAAGGAGAAAAGGTCGAGGAAGCAGATGTTACTGAGTCTGAAGAAGGTCCAGTTGAAACAGAAGAAGTTGATGAAAAAGATAATTCTGCATTAGCTTTGACTGATGGAGCAGAAGAGACTGAAATAAAAGGTGCGGAGCTCGATGAAACAGAGTTAAATGAACCGGAAATTGCTGAACCGGAAATTGCTGAACCGGAAATAGAAGAACCGGAAATAGAAGAACCGGAAATAAACCTGGATGACCTTATAAATAACGATGTAATGGATGAACTGGAAGCTGTGGCTGAAGATGTGGCTGATGTAGAAGAAGAAGATGTCGTAACTGAAGATGTCGTAACTGAAGATGTCGTAACTGAAGATGTCGTAACTGAAGATGTCGTAACTGAAGATGTCGTTGAAGATGTGATTGAAGATGTTGAAGAAACGGTTGAAGATGCAGAAGAAACAGCCGCAGAAACTGAAAAAGTAATCGATATAAAAATCACGCGTTGTGATGACGTTAACGTCATTTGTCCATAGGCGGAACTGCCTCTTTAATTTTACTGAGGATTTACCTTTTACAGAATTATCTGCAGGTAAATTATAATGTCAGTATTTACTAAAGAATTTAATTGACTGATTACTAAGATAACGTTAGAATTGGCGTTTAACTTTTTTCAAGCAAACCATCCACTAGATGGAAAATAACGACATGTCAGAAAATCAATTAGTAGCGAATATTCGTAGCAACAAAGGAAAAACCGCAAATCAAAAATTGCGGCAATCGGGTAATATCCCAGCAGTGCTTTACGGACCTCGGGGAAATATTTTGCTGGAGATGGAAGAAGAAACAACCCGTCATCTTCTCGAAAAAATGTCAGGTATGCACGAACTCGTACCAATCACTGTCACGGACTCTTCCAGTGGAGATAACTGGACAACTCAGGTTGTGCTCAGGGAAGTACAGAAGCACCCTTACAAGCATTTACTTAAGCACATTGATTTTTGGGAACTTCCCGCAACCAAGGAGCAGCTTGTCCGTATACCAATTGAGATAACAGGAGAGTCACCAGGTGTTAAAGCTGGAGGTGTACTGCAGATGGTAGTCAGGGACATTCCTGTTTATTGTCTTCCTGCAGATATACCAGCATTTATTGAAATAGACTCATCTAAATTGGAAATAGGTGATTCAATTAGAATTCTGGAGATTGAATTGCCTGCAAAAGTTTCTCATAGTACTGAGGAAAATTATGCGGTACTTTCAATTGTTGGACGTACAAAAGAAGAAGAAGAAACTGTTGAAGGAGAAGAAGCTGAGGAAACAGCAGCAGATTCTGAAGAAGAAGAGAGTGCAAACGAAGAGTAAACCTGAGCAAGCACTGAAAAAGGAAAGGGCGGCATGAAGCTTGTGGCCGGCTTGGGAAATCCGGGCAAAGAGTACGAAGGAACGCCTCACAATGTCGGTTTTCAGGCAGTGGATATACTTCTTCAACAGTTGAGACTCAGCGGATTTCAGCAGAAGTTTCAAAGCCTGTTGCTGCGGACGTCTTTAAAAGGAGAAGCTTGTATTTTTCTCAAGCCTCAGACTTACATGAACAGAAGTGGTAAGGCAGTTGCGGAATGCGCTAATTTTTACAAGATTCCTGTTGAGAATATAATAGTTATTTCTGATGATCTTGACCTGCCTCCAGGTAAAGCACGTTTTCGAGATGGAGGAGGGCACGGAGGACACAATGGTCTTCGCTCCATTATAGACTCATTAGGGAGTAGGCAGTTCCGCAGAGTCAGAATAGGCATCGGCAGGCCTTCTGGAAAACGGGACGTGGTTGGACATGTTTTGGGTCGTTGGTCGAAAGCTGAAGAAAAATTTGCTTTGAGTGCAATTGATCTTGTGCTGACTGAGTTGATTAGCTTTTTGGAAACTTCAAAATTTGAGAACACTTCATTTACTGCTTCGGAACTGGCTCTACTACATTCAACATAATTAATTAAAACGCGTAAAGTTTCCGGAAGAGAATGGCTTTAGAAGTTGGAATTGTTGGTTTGCCAAATATAGGGAAGTCCACTCTGTTTAGTGCTTTAACTAAGGTACAGGCAGAAGCTGCGAACTATCCTTTTTGTACGATTGATCCTAATATTGGAATAGTTCAGTTGCGTGACCCTAGGATGATTCGTCTGACTGAATTGGTAACTCCTGACCGTATTGTGCCTGCGACACTTCAGGTGGTAGATATTGCTGGACTGGTCAAAGGTGCCAGTCAGGGAGAAGGCTTAGGAAACAAATTTTTAAGCCATATCCGACAGGTACACGCGGTGGCGCATGTTGTACGTTGTTTTGAAGATCCAAATGTAGTGCATGTTGACGGAAAAATAGATCCTGTCAGCGACGTAGAGGTAATTCAGACTGAATTGATTTTGTCTGATCTGGAGCAGACGGAACGTAAAATAGAACGACTTTCACGCCAGCTTAAAAGTGACCGTTCTTTGGCTGCACAAATGATTGTTTTTGAACGGTTGCGGGATTATTTGGGTGAAGGTAAATTTGCACTTAGAATGGAATTCAGTGAAGATGATAAGGCTCTGGTAGCTGAATTAAATTTGCTAACCATGAAACCGTATCTTTATATTGCAAATATATCTGAAGACGGACTCAAAAATCCGGAAGTTCATCTGCAACAATTGAATAAGTTAGCCGCAGAAGAGGGTGTGGAAGTTATTCCCATTTGCGCACAGGTGGAAGCTGAACTGGCGGAAATGGAAGATGAGGAATCTGATTTATTCATGGAAGAGCTTGGGATAGACAGTTCCGGACTTGACCGACTTACGCATTCCGGTTATGGGATGCTTGATCAGATTACTTATTTCACTGCAGGAAAACAGGAAGTGCGTGCCTGGGAAATCCGAAAAGGTACAACCGCTCCGGAAGCTGCAGGCAAAATACATACTGATTTTGAGAAAGGCTTTATCCGTGCCGAAGTCTTTCATTTTGATGATATCGACCGTTTAGGCTCTGAGTCATCCGTCAAGGAAGCTGGAAAATGGCGCCTTGAAGGCCGGGATTACGTGGTGCAGGATGGTGACATAATGCACTTTCGTTTCAATGTGTAGCATTTGTTTATCAACAAATTGCTTTAAAGCAAAGGAATGTACTTTTGCTTTTTCCTTGTTCACTCAGGTGGACTTATTGACATTTCAATAATCCGAAAGGAATATAAATGACAGGATATGAACTCGTTTTCATCACAGTCCCGACTCTTAGTGAAGAGGATCTTGCGGTTGTGCTGAAGAAAATTAAAAAGACCCTCACCGAATTTGATGGCAAACTCATTCATGAATATGTTTGGGGACGTAGACGATTGGCTTACGAAATTGCAGGCAATGATTTTGGTGTATATCACGCTTGGTACTTCACAGGTAGTGGAAAAACAGTTGACGAATTACAGCGTCAATTCGGTTACTCAGATGATGTTTTGCGTAATCAAATCGTGAAAACAGATGACCTTGATGCAGATGCAGCATTTTTACATAACTTAATACCTCCTAAAGA
>Ga0066611_10001745_pt1 | contig 11572 bp, 18 predicted proteins | sample SaaInlV_DNA_200m_FD_60376 | JGI IMG/M metagenome (GOLD analysis project Ga0066611, IMG submission 60376) | Marine microbial communities from expanding oxygen minimum zones in the Saanich Inlet - SI075_LV_DNA_200m | ecosystem: Environmental > Aquatic > Marine > Unclassified | place: British... | reverse complement strand
GGCTCCCGCATCCCCCGCCACCTGGCGGTGGCGGGGCTCGGGGGCGCGGCGGGGGCGGGCATCGCCCACCTCGCCGGGGCCAACGTCGTCGGCGGTGGGCTGGTCGGGGCGGGCGTGACTGCCGTGGCCCACGGCGCGGCAGATTGGGCCTTCGGGTCCGGTGACGGCTACTACGCCGCCAAGGCGTCCCGCCAGCTGTCGGGGGCGATGAAGACCATCGCTTCCGCCCCGTCCGTCCCCGCGGGGGAGGGACGGAAGCTCAAGGACCTGGCCGACGAGTTGTCGATGATGTAGAGACCGCGGTGCGGGGCCTCCTTCGGGGGGTCCCGCGCCACTGGCCCACTTCTTAGCTGTTTCACAAAAAGGGAAGATTCCGCGCCATAAGGAACTCGAGGGAGGGGCACACTACCTGCTGTCTTCCAACAAGCATTCGCACCTCCTTGGGTAAGCCTCTCCCTCACCCCGGTAAGGCGCGACTCCCCCCCGGAAGAGGGATGAGTCGTGGCCTTTTCTTAGCCCATAGAAAGAGTACGAAAAGAGATTTCAGTAGGAAGCAGTGCCTTACACCGTATAGGGGGGGGTCTGGAGTACACTTATTCGCACCCTTCCCATCGGGGGAATACAGGCTCTAACCGCGTGTCCCATCGGGGAATGGCCTATAAAGGGTCCTAACGGCCTTTAGACTTCTAAAGGGCATACTGATTAACTTACCTTTTCCCCTCATTCTTTCCTCGCCCCCATCGGGCTCTTTCCGGTTCTTTTTCTCTGCTCATTCCTCTACATCTTCCTCTGCACCTTCCTCTACACGCAGCCACATCACGACAGTCAAGGCACCCCCCACTGGGGGATGCCTCGTGTCGTGGGGACGCTTCGCATCCTCTCCTGGTACCTCTTGGTATAGGTATCTATTGGTAGATCACCGAGAGGGTGCGAAATTTTGTTTGATCGGTGGAGGACGTCACCCGCCAGCGAAGCCTGTCCTGGGTAGGCGCAGAGGCTGAATGGCTCCCTTGAGCGTCTTGGATGCTTTCGCGACGTGTGGTGCGGTGGCCTTGGCGACGTGTGGTGCGGCAGCCGCCACTCCTGCCTCGAAGATCCCTCCATCAGCACCGCGCAGCCCCTGGGCGAACCTCTGCGCAGTTGGGGTGGCCGCGAGTCGTTGTGCGGTATCCGATGCCTTCTGCGTGCCCTTCACTGCGCTCATGCCTGCCCTCGACACCGCTCCCCTGACCCCCAGGGCTTCTTTGGGTACGGGTACCCCATCCAGCATCTTGGAAGATGGGACGGCGGGGGGCCTTGCCCGGTGAGCAGACATCCAGGAGTTCGACACGGCCGTCTGAGCAGGGCCTTTCGCGATTCTTGGAATGGAGTTGGCCATGGCGGCTCTGCCTGTGGGTGTCTTACCCAGCACGGACAAGGCCGCCCTGGAGACCGGACTGCCTTTGGCCGCGTACCTCCCGAGGAACCCCAGGGTTCCTGCGATCACTGCGATCTTCTCGAGTTCATCACGAAAGAAGTACATCTGGTCGTAGTCCATGATCTCCACTCCGCTACTCTGTGCCACGAGTATACCCTCTCTGGTTACTGGGGTCTCTTGAGTACATGGAGGGTGTGTATGTACTTGGGGTGTTCTCTGGTGGTGCGAAATTTTGTTTGACGCGAGTGATAAGGCTGGTGGTACAAGACATAGGAGGTACCCGATGAAGCAGCGAGCCATTGAAGAGCTTGCTCGAGCGCAAGAAGAGAAGTTCGTGGAGGGAGTGTACCGGCAGGAGGTCACTCGACTGCGCGGATGCTCATGGGAGACGCCTGATGTCGGGGCGCGGCTGGATGGGTTCACGAAGTGGGGGCGGACTCGTCTTCTTCTGGAAGCGAAGCTGGACAAGGACCTGCTCAGTCGGAAGGACGCGTGTGAGGTCTTGGCTCAGGCCGTCTTCTACTTGCGCGCGTTCGTGGGCGCGGGGCATGCGCCTCCGACGGTCGTGATGGTCGCGGACAAGAACGAGTGCTTCATCGTGTCGTCTGACGTGTTGATGCCCCACACGAAGATGCGGATTGACTGGGGAGCGGCGGCGTCGAAAGGGAACAAGAAGCTGACGGCTGCGCTGTTGAGGGACGCACAGCTGGAATACTTCGTCCATCCCGTGCGAGAAGGCTTCGACCTCGAGGACGTGCTTCGTCATGCGGAGGCACTGAGCGGGGGCCAGAGCTACGCCATCTGCATCACCCCCTCGAACCTGTCTCGGGTGTACGAGGTGTGGAAGCAGAAGGGAGTGATCGTTTCCCCTCCTGCGAATCCGATCGAGCGCGTGATGATGTTCTTTGCGATCATCGAGCGGGGAATCTCTGAACTTCCGCGCACGGGCGGGCAGATCTACGTGGACGGCTTCGGCAAGATCAAGGTGAAGGAAATGCAGCTGGCGCTCTTCGGGAACACGTACAAGACTGGCTACTCTGAGGAGGAGAGCACTCTCCTCCTTTCGCGTCGAGATGAGCTGATTGAAGATGAGGCACGTCGCTTCCAGGGTGCCTTCTACACTCCTGAAATCTGGCGTAATGAAGCCGTGAAGGAGATCGAAAAGTCACTGGGGTCGAACTGGAAGGAAGAATGCGTGGTGTGGGACTGCGCTGCCGGGACCGGCAACCTCACGCGCGACCTGGACTGGGGGTGCCTGCTGTCTTCGACGGTGGAACGCACGGACGTAGCTGTGATGCAGCGATTCGGCTGGGGCGGCACGGTCTTCCAGTACGACTTCCTCAACGATGGTGCGGAGAGTCCCTTCTTCGACGGCATCAGTCAGGTGCCTGCTGATGTAGATCGTCTTCTTCGCGAAAAGGCCAAGGCCGGAAAGCGGCTGGTGTTCTTCATCAACCCGCCGTATGCAGAACACAGCACAGCAGGTACGTCAGGAAAGGCAAAGACGGGTGTGGCCCAGACGGCAGTGAACGCCGCCATGAAGTCCCAGAAGATGGGCCTTGCTTCCCGCCAGCTCTACGTCCAGTTCATGTTCCAGTGCCGTCAGATCGCAGAGGAGTTCGGGTTCGAGTACTACACGGTCGCGCTGTTCTCGATGCCGAAGTTCATGTGTTCCGGCTCATACCGGAAGTTCCGCGAGTGGTGGTACGGCGCGCACCACTACGACGGCGGCTTCATGTTCCAGGCGTCGCAGTTCGCGGATGTGAAGGGGAGCTGGGGTGTCTGCTTCACTGTGTGGGATGGTCACGGCATGACCCACACGGATGTAGATCTCCCGATGTGGTTGTACTCCCGGGACGATGAGCACGGAGTCGTACACCCTACGGGGCTGAAGCAGGTCTACAACAGTGACGGTCGAGAGGCCTCCAAGTGGGTCCGCGAGCCCGTCAGAGGGCGCAAGGGTGTGGACGCCCCTCAGATGAGCAGTGGGCTGAAGGTGAGAGACAGCGGCACAGGCAAGGCAGACCCGAGTGGGCTCCCCTGTCTCCACAACGACTCCAACTCAGTAACCAAATCGGATACTGACGTGTACTGGATAGGTCCTTGCTCCAATAGAGCAAATGGGGAGGTCCGGATAGCCCCGAGCAACTGGCGTCGTGCGGTGTCTCTTTGTGGGGCCCGGCTGTTGACTGAGAGCTCATGGGTGAATCGTGCGGACGAATACCTCGCCCCCTCCGGAGGCGCCCCTGGCTACGAGCAGTGGGTGAATGACTGCCACGTCTACGCGCTCGTCTACCCACGGCGGAACAACTGCACGGCCATGCGCGATGTGCCGTACAAGGGGGAGGACTGGCAGATCCACAACCACTGGTTCTGGCGAACTCGAGAAGACGCGCACAAGCTCTTGAAGCAGAGCGCGTACACGAAGAAGATCTCGAAGGACTGCCGAGAGCACAAGAACGACCCGTACTTCGCACAGCTGCTGAAGGAGGGGCTCACGCTCTCGCCGGATGCGCAGAAGGTGCTCGATCTTCTCGATGACCTGTGGGCAGAGAGTCTGGTCGATCGTCAGCGGTTCGCAGATGAGCATCCCGAGCTCCACCTGGTGGCATGGGATGCAGGCGTGTACCAGCTCAAGCACCTGTGGCGTGAGCTGTACGAGAGCGAATGGAATGCGCTCAAGGAAGCGCACAAGACCTTGGCCGCACGGCTCAAGGATGGCGTCTACAACTTCGGATTTCTGAAGTAAGGAGCGCGCACGCCCAGGAGCTCTCTGTTGAGTGCAAGTACCTTCAGGGGCTCCGAGAGCAGCTGCGAGGAGAAATCACGGCCTTGGCGTGTGCCCCTGGTACGGAGTGACTTGGTACCTTCATGGAGGATCACTGAACAGGTGCGAAAATCTGGGCATCGTCGTTCATATCGTCGAGCTCGAGGCAGAGATCGAGGAGCTGCGTGAGTACGCAGAGTGCGAGTAGAGGTGGGGGTCCTTCGGGGCCCCCCCTCGTGGCACTCTCTTAGGGTGCGAAATTTAGGTCATTAGGCGCCATAAGCTCTCTGCTCAATCTAAGGAGGTGTGAGCATGGACATCACGCTGTGTACGAACGCCGGGTGCGATGTGCGGAACAAGTGCTTCCGCTACCGTGCGGAGTGGGGGAAGCGACAGAGTGTCGCTCACTTCGAGGGAGGCAAGGAGTGCCCGCACTTCATGTCGCTCGATGAGGAAGAAGTCGCCATGACGACTGTAGCTGCCGACAAGAGAGTGGGGGACTTCATCCTCTCCAGCGAGCACCTGAGGGTGCGGGATCTCATGGTCGGCGCCGCGGTGGGGCTCTTGGAGCCCCGGAAGCCGGAGACGGACGAGGGTGATGTGACCTCGTGAGCGCCGCCGACGCCGTGACCGCCGCCGAGGCGCGGGCGCTGCTGGACGCCGTCGAGGGGCTGTCTGGTCCGGCACTGTTCACGCTGAAGGAGTGGACGTGGACGACCTCGCCCGAGGAGGCTGCCGCCTTGCGCGCGGCGGGGGCGTTGTTCGCCGCCGCCCCCGCCCTCGCCCGCACAGTCATCGCGCTGCACGAGAATATCGAGTTCCTGCACAGCAATATGGACTCCGCCCTGGGGCACATTGATCTGGCCAGAGCGGAGCGCGCCCGGGAGCGGAAGAACGCCGCCGCGCGCGAGCGACTGTTGACCCGGCGGACCGATGCGCTGCGGGCGGCCGAGAGGGAGCGCGACGCCCTGCGCGCCGAGGTCGAGGGACTGCGGGCCTGGAAGTCGGCCACCATCTCCGCCGCCTATGAGGTCGTGAAGATGCACGACGATGGGCCCGAATGCTGGCCGGCGTGGTTTGAGGGCTACGGGGTCGATGGGCTGTGCGCTGCGATGTACCCGGAGGCGCCCCATGGCTGACCCCATAACCGCGCCCCGCATCCTCGTGAGCGACGACACCGGCCGGGCGCTCCCGGTCCCACGCGGAGAGGACGACTACTGATGTCGAAGAAGCGCCCCTGGAGGGTGGAAGTCAGCGATGGGAACGCAACCCCAGCTGGCAGCGATGGGGTTCCTACACGACGTGGGAGCGTGCGAATGATGTGGCTCTGAAGGTGTACGGCACCGCCCGGATCATCCACGTCGGCAACATCCACAAGCCTGGACAAGACAAGGAGGCCCCACATGGCTGAGTTCAAAGAGGGAGATGCTGTCTGGTTCCACTACAGTGGGGAGACGAGAGTAGGGCATGTCCTGGATGCCGTGGAGGCGAGGGCACTGAACGATGGGACATTTCAGGGGCTGGGCCTTCGCGAGAACATGTCCGACATCTACAAGGGAGTGACCCAGGTGGAGCGTGCGACGCGCCGCCTTCACTACTACCCGGACTGCGTCCCAGATCAGGCACAGATGAACCGACACCCGCTGTCCTGGGAGATCACACATACGACATGCCGCAGATGTCTGCGCCGAAGGGCCAGAGACCTGCGAGGCTGGCGCTGGACCATAGACTTCAACCGGGAGCATGTGGAGTACCTCCGCTCAGTCCTTGGTCCGGAGATCGACAAGATGGCAGACATCCCTGCCTTGGACGAGCACACCCCCCACGTACGCAGGATGCGCCAGACGTATTCGTGGAGCAAGAATGCAGACGACTGACGTGGTCAAGAAGATCTTCATCAAGAGTGCCGACCACCTGATGAAGCAGGGAAAGAAGGCCATCGTAGGCCTTGATACGCCTCTCACCCCGCCCTCCTCCTGCAGGTACCGATCCCCAGAAGGACTGAAGTGCGCCCTGGGCTGTCTGATCACCAGTGAGTTCTACACTGAGGACCTCGAGGGACAAGCCTCCGTAGAGTCCGAGGTTCTGCGTGCAATCCAGAAGAGTCAGGGCCTCCCCGATGCGGAGATCGACAGACACGACCTCGTCGACCTCCTGAGCTGGCTCCAGTGGCTGCACGACTCCTTCTCTCCGGTTCACTGGAAGGAGCGCCTCGTAGAGAGGGCGCGAGAGCTCGACATCGACTGGGCCCCAAAGGAAAAGGCATGAACCAAGAAGAGGTGGCCGCGGCCATCGGAATCCCCCTGGCCACATGGCATGGCAAGTGCCACGAGGTGAGCCTGGCCATCGCGCAGAAGAAGCTGTATGGCCCTTCTCGGGTCGCGAGAGGGATGTGCTCGGGAGTGGGCAGTCAGCACAGCTGGGTCGTCCTCTCTGGGCGTCCGGGTTCCATGTTCGAGAAGAAGGTGCCGATCCTCGATCCGACACTGTGGACCTACCGAGATGATGTCGAAGGTCTGTACTTCAACACTGCCGGCGGGACTCCTTGGCACACCCCGAAGGGTGCGGGAGACTTGTGGGACTTCAGCTGTCCGCAGTCTGTCGGCGGCGATGAGCTGATCCCGCGAGAGCCGATCACTGGCGGGGCGACCGCCTTCCTGGCGTTCCTGAAGGCCCAGGTGGGTGGGCCCCTGAGCTACGGATGGTGGATGAGGTTCTTCTCCCAGTGCCCGATGGCGAACCCGCCCATCTTGAGAGAGCTCATCGACGCCTGCTACCGAGATGAGCGCATTCGTGGAACGATTCCCATCGACATCGTAGGGATGCTGACGGACCACAACCCCGGTGGTCTGTACATGGCGGATTGAGGATGCGGGCCCTTCGGGGCCCGCATCCTCGCGGCAAAATCTTAGTCCTAATGAGGCCATAAAGCCCTCAGAGGTCGGACATCCGTAGCCGGCCCGGAGGTGCAAAATGGTAGAACAGAGCCTCTCTGACAGGGCGAAGAACATCGCATACGACCTGATGGACGTCGCCTCGAGCTTTCGTGAGGAGCAGGGAGAGGAGGTCCAGCAGATGTTCGGCTTCCTCATCGACAACACGGTGCAGCTGGTCCCTGGCGCCGTGTTCCCTGCGGCGAACAAGGACCACCTGGCGGCGATCGTCCAGTCGATCGCAGAGGAGAAGGGCGCCAAGTGCGTCTTCATGGTCTCTGAGGCCTGGTTGAGCATGAACCCACTCTCTGGGGCACCCAGTAAAGACCCGGCGAGGATGGAGATCATCATGATCACCGCTTCCGGGGAGGGTGTGAACCTCATGATGACCCGGCAGATCCTGGGACCCAAGACCCTCGGAGAAGTCGAGATCCAGGAAGGAAGTGCGGTGAGTGGCCGCTTCCACAACCTGAGCGGCCGGGAGGGGATGAACTGATGGGATCCCGAATCATGAAGCAGCCCAACGGCAAGTTCTGCCGCTGGAGCTCCATCGTCGACAGCTTCACTCACTACAACTACACGCGCGAGGAACTGCTGGCCGACCTCGAAGCGCAGATGCTCAAGGAGTGGCGAAGGGACATGAATGCCACCTTCGACCGGGCCAATGAGTCGGGAGACGGCAGCCGGTACCTGAAGTCGTCGGTGCGGGAGAAGCTGATCGGGTCCGTGTTTCCTCACGGACCCGAGGCAGTCTTGGCCCGCGCCAAGGCGATGGGTATTGAGATCGAAGGCGACCCCAAGTTCCAGTCACTCTGCAAGGACTACGCAGAGAGTCGGAGAGGGCCATGAGCCTTCCCGAGGCGCTGCTCACCGAGGTGACCGGGCCGATCTACGTCCGTGCTGACGATCGGACCCACCTGTCGTCCGACTACTACTATGGATCCCAGGAGTACGCGGCCCTGGAGATGGATGAGCCTGGGGTGCTGGAGACCTTGAATGCTGCCCCCTGGGAAGTTGTGATGCCGGGGGAGCTCGAGCGGAGAGTGAAGGCCAACAACAAGTGGTTCTACACCCACCGGTACTTCTGCCAGGATTGCCATCGAGAGGACTTCGACATGGTGATGCTGAAGGATGCCCTGTGGGAGCGGCTCTACCCCAAGAACGGGCATGCGTGCCCGAGATGTATGGGAGTGCGCCTGGGGAGAGAGATCCAACCGTCGGACTGCTCTTCCGCGCCGGTCAACAGCATGTACTGGCGCCGCCGGATGACCGGCGATCCTGCGCTCCCCCGCTGGCCCAAACACATGGCCTGGACGCAGACCACCGAGTTCAACAAAGACAAGACCCGGTTCCGTGTCGTGCTCACGCGAGACACGGACGGGGCGGTAGTGCATTCCACCTTCTGGGGTGTGGATGACGGCTCTGCGCAGGAGGAAGCCTACAGACGTGCCAGAGACTTCGAAAAGCACGAGGGCACCCCTCGCGATTCCACAGAAAAGGAGTGAACATGGACGTGAATACGAAGATCATCCTTCGGGCGCGGGGGGCAGATGTCTCCGTAGATGTCCTGCTTGCGCCGGGGTGGAGTGTCTTCCCGCAGGCTCCCCAGGACCTCAACAACCTCGGGGGAGAGCTCGTGAGTCTGATGGATCTCATCTTCACCACCGACTACGAGTTGGAGGAGGGCAACATTGTCCTCATCTTCGTCTTCGAGGGTGATGACGACCCGATCAAGTGGCGAATCCTGCTGACCTGTATGCGGGAGTTCATCATGGAGGGGCTGCGGAGGCTGTACCAGTAGCGTCTTGCAGAGACGCGTAATGTGCTGTGGGGCCCCGTTTGAGGCCCCACACACCTCGAGTAAACTTTAGGTTTTCTGCGCCATAAGCCATCTGTACAGGAGACCCATACTCCTCGTATTCATCCCACGGAGACCCGATGACCCGAGAAGATGTAGACCGCCACCTGGAGCGGCTGATCAACGAGGCATACATCGAGACTGTGCACCTGGAAGAGCTCAGATCCCTCCTCAGCAACCTGCTGCACTGGCTGTTCAAGCTGGGCACAGCAGGCACGATTCTCCGCTACTGGGCGCACAGCCGCTTGCGGGAGGTTGACGCCCTCTTGCGAGTCAGGGAGGTGGAGGCCGAGACTCTGTACGGAGCGAAGACGTACCGGTGGGGAAGCCATGCGGAGGAGCGCAGGTTCGCAGAGGCCTGGGCGGAGTGTACGTCCAAGTACCAAGATGCGCGCGGACACCACCACATCGACAAGCTGATGGCCGAAGACCCCAACGATTTGTACGTCTCTCCTGTGAGTGATGAGGCGCGAGTGGCTGCGGCAACCGCAATCCAATGGCTTGGCTCCCCTGTGGGCCAGTCCTTCCTGTACAAACTCAACTACAGAAAGGAAACCCCAAATGGCACTGATTCCCCCTGATCGCGCACGCTGCCAGGCAGATGTTCCGACAGGGCACAGTTTTCTCAGCATGGGTCCTGGGCCGAAGCATGTCCGGTGCGAAACTTCGCCGCACGTCATCGTAGAGGAGCGGCGCCCCGGAGAGGACGGACACGCGGGGAGCATGTCTCTCTGCCTGGAGTGCCTCGCGGTCATGTCGAGGCAGGCAAGCGGTGAGATCTGGCAGGGCGTGTTCATCAAGGAGGTGATCTGATGCGGTGGCTCTGGGGCCCCGCCACACTCCGCCTCCTGGAGCACTTCGGGATCCCCTGGCGAACCAAAGAGCACATCACCCCCGAAGAGCTCGGGTCTTCCCCCGGGGATACCTACTGGACAGGGAAGGAGCTCGTCATCGAAGAATCCTGCCCCAAGATGTGGGTGGTGCATGAGGTGGGGCACTTCTTGGTGACCCGGAAGATCTCCCCAGAGTTCCTCGCTCTCCGCAACTGGGGAACAGAGCAGGGCGGCGCCCAAGAGCTCCGCGCCGACGGAAATGAGTTCCCTTCGTGTTCCGTGAACGTGGCGCTTCTCATCCAGATGAACTTGCCCTGGAAGGCATGCGCGGACGCCCTGAATCTCGTCGATGACTTCTGGGACAGCGACCGCTTCTCCAGGTACGACGATTTCTCTGACTACCGGATTCGGTATTCGGCGTCCAGAGGGTGGCGCGATGTACGAGAAGGGGTCCTCGAGAGGGCGTCCCGATTCCTCAAAGAAACCCCCTACGCTGTTTAGAGCAGCCACAAGGAGGCCCGGTGGGCTTCAACACGACTGTGCTGGTCTTGAATGACCGGCTGAGAGAGATCGAAGAAGGCTTCGTCCGAGAGTTGAGCCGGATGGCCGGTAGCGGCCAGGCCCGCGGGCCTGTCCCTCGGGACTTCCACGGTTCGCAGAGCGGGGTCATCGAGACGCATCACGCCGACCAGACCGCCGTGATCTTGGTCGGCGGCAACACCGCCACCGTCCTCGGGCTCGGGCGTGGGTACCGCCACAATGAGCCCAGGAACCAGGTCGATGCGCTCGAGATGTGCCTCAATGCGCTGGGGTACGACATCCGCAGGCAGACCCAGAAGAAGCTCGAGGGCGCGATCCGCGAGGCTGAGAGGAAGCTGCAGCGCGCCATCCAGAACGACCCCTCCCGTGGGGGAACCCGGTCGGTCGAGTACAGCAGATTCCGCTCGTGGGAGCACGAGGTCGGGTTCTACGAGAAGCGCCTCGACTGGCTCCGCGAGATGAAGACTACCGAGGAGTCTGCATGACTGCGCCGCTCCGCCCCGGCGACCTGAAGCGCCTGGGCCCCTACGTCAAGGAGTACCTGGGAGCCTACTGGCTCTTCCAGGTCTTCACCAAGAAGCAGTGCGAGAAGCTCGGCACTATGGACCCTCCATGCGCCTACGCCGAGGTGACCCTCGCAGGCGGGACCATCACCATCACGATCGATGCTGACGGGGAGTGGCACATCGACCCCATCGGAGCCTCCGGCCAGATGCCCGACCCGAAGGAGCTCTCCGGCCGGTTCTGGCTCACAGTGGTCCACTGGCGGGATGCGCTGACGGATCAGCCTGATGGGAGGTGACGCTCCCCTGACCCCACTCCATGGAGAGAACGATGCCGGTTGAGAGCTACAAGATCGTCCGCAAGAGGTTCAAGCAGGTGGACTCGTTCATCAAGGGCGGGCTGACGCTCGAGGAGGCCCAGGCCCACTGCGAGAGCGACGACACGTCCGGCCCCGGCTGGTTCGACGTCTACTACGAGGAGGAGCCCGGCGAGGAGAAAGTCCGAGACCGGGAGGATCGATTCTTCAACATGGTCCGGGGGATGCGGGGCACTGACTTGGTGTCGCCCTCTGGCGGGCTCCACGACGACTACATGCGCTCGAAGAGCACCGACCGCCGGAGATTCCGATGATCAGTGACATCATTCAGATCGGCGACGCGCTGCTGAACGACCACAAGGAACGATACCGGACCGGCGAGGAGCTCGCCACGGAGCACTGGG
>Ga0066611_10001742_pt1 | contig 11582 bp, 14 predicted proteins | sample SaaInlV_DNA_200m_FD_60376 | JGI IMG/M metagenome (GOLD analysis project Ga0066611, IMG submission 60376) | Marine microbial communities from expanding oxygen minimum zones in the Saanich Inlet - SI075_LV_DNA_200m | ecosystem: Environmental > Aquatic > Marine > Unclassified | place: British... | reverse complement strand
CAACATCTAGACTTAACCCTTTTTTAATGATCTCTGCCTTGGTCATCTGCATGAGCGGGGTGTGTATTTTAAATTTACTAAAACCTTCCACACTTGCTTTTGTCGCAAGATTGGCAAGCGCTTCGAATGCTCTGATAAACTCGGGGCGGCAATCCGGATACCCACTATAATCAACCGAATTTACTCCAATAAAAATATTATCGCATTTTTTGACCTCAGCATAAGCCAAAGTATAGGATAGAAATAGCGTGTTTCTAGCCGGCACATAAGTAGCTGGAATCGATGATGATATTTCTTCTTCATTGCGATGAGTAGGTACATCAATAGAGTCGGTAAGCGCAGAGTTACCGAATTGCGCTAGATCCATATTTACAATACGGTGTTCTTTAACTCCTAGATGTTCTGCAATTATTTTAGCCTTCTCAATCTCAACTTTGTGTCGTTGGCCATAATTAAAACTAATGGTATATAGGTCATATCCAGCATTTTTTGCAATGGCCAACGTGGTAGTTGAATCAAGTCCACCACTAAGTAAAACAATGGCTTTTGGGGTCATTAGGAGAAGTATTTAAGGTTGACTTTAATTAATGGTATTATATATACTAAATTATTTACACAATATCATAAACCTCTTTTTATAAAAGAGTTTCAGGGGCTTTAAATGTTTGAAAATCTCTCAGATCGGTTGGGGGCCATATACAAGAAGTTAAAAGGTCGTGGTGTTCTTAAAGAAGCTGATGTCGATGAGGCTCTTCGAGAGATTAGAATTGCAATGATTGAAGCGGATGTCAGTTTGTCTGCGATAAAGCCATTTCTTAAGGACGTTAGGGAGAAGGCAATTGGACAGGAAGTTTTAAAGAGCCTGACGCCAGGCCACCAGATGGTCAAGATTGTCAATGATCAGTTGATATCTTTATTGGGTGGTCAATTCAAGGATTTAGGGCTTGCGCCAAGTCTACCAACAATAGTCCTAATGGCGGGTCTTCAGGGTGCAGGCAAGACTACTACTGCGGGTAAGTTAGCAAAGAGATTTAAGGACAAAGGAAAAAACTGTCTACTGGTTCCTGCAGATGTATACCGTCCGGCAGCTATTGAACAGTTAAACCTAATTGGTCGAGATCTTGATGTTGAGGTTTACCAAGCAGAAGGTGAGACAAATCCTGTGAATATTTGTCAGAACGCTATTGAATCAGCCTCGAAGAAAATGATTCATGTTGTTATCCTCGATACTGCCGGTCGACTTCAGGTTGACGAAGAGTTGATGACAGAGCTTAAATCTATTAAGGAAAAGGTTCAACCGCATCAGTCCTTATTTGTTGTTGATGCAATGATGGGTCAACAAGCGGCAGAGGTGGCTCGTAGCTTCAATGAGGCGATTGGAATTGATGGTGTAATCCTTACAAAAATGGACGGTGACGCCCGAGGCGGAGCGGCTCTTTCGATTAATAGTGTGACGGGAGGGAAACCGGTTGTTTTTATTGGAACAGGAGAAAAGCTAGGTGCGTTGGAACCTTTTCATGCCGAAAGGGTAGTTTCGCGCATGCTTGGCATGGGCGATGTGATGTCCTTAGTCGAAAAAGCTGAAACCGCATACGATCTTGAAGAACAAGCTAGACTTGAAAAAAAAATCAAGAAAAATGCCTTTACTTTGAATGACTTTAAAGATCAACTTAAGCAGATACAAAAGATGGGATCGATTCAGCAATTAATAGGTATGATTCCTGGCGCAAACAAATTAAAAGGTTTAGCTGTAGACGAGAGGGCCTTTGTTAAGGTTGAGGCAATTATTAATTCGATGACTCTTTCGGAACGGAATAAACATAATATCGTTAATTCTAGCAGAAAGCGCCGTATTGCCTTAGGTAGTGGGACAACAGTCAATGATGTGAACAAATTGCTTAAGCAATTTGTTCAGATGCAGAAGATGATGAAAAAAATGTCTTCAGGAAAAGGACGAGGTGGATTTGACTTAGGATCAATGATGGGTGGGCGTGGGATGAGTCCATTTGGATGATGTTTAAATGTCAAAATAAAGACAAATAACACTTTAATAATTAACTTCAAGGAGGTAATACTTTGGCAGTTGTATTAAGAATGACTAGGCGTGGGTCGAAAAAAAAACCGTTTTATCGAATTGTGGCAGCAGATTCTCGTAGTCCTAGAGATGGGAAGTTTCTAGAAATGCTAGGAACGTATGATCCACTAAAAACAGAAAATAATATAAAAATAGATGCTGAAAAGGTAACTTCTTGGGTTAAGAAAGGTGCTAAGCCGAGCGATACAGTGGCGTCTCTTTTAAAAAAAGCAGGAGTTGAATAAGACTTTTTTAAAGTCTCCTCCGTATAAAACGTGATTTAGGAAACACTTGCCTTTTGTTTTTCAGGTTTCGGTTTAAGACCTGATCAAGTTATAAGCAGCCTAAATTTTGCGTGATTATGGGCAAGGACGATAACAATGAAAGAACTTATTTTGGTTATGGCCAGGGCTTTGGTTGACAAGCCTGACGAAGTAGAAGTTAGAGAAATTAAGGGTGGAATTACAGTAATTTTTGAACTTAAGGTTGCTAAAGAAGACTTAGGAAAGATAATAGGCAAGCAGGGGAAAACGGCTCACGCTATGCGGACGATTCTTATTGCTACGGCTACTAAGCTTAAAAAAAGAGCAGTCTTGGAAATCATTGAATAGAAATGAACTGGGAATCTATCGGGAAAATTACTAAGACGCATGGTCTTAAAGGAGAGTTAAAGTTTCACCCTTCGATTGATGAACCTTGGATTGTCGGATTAAAGAAAGTTCGGTTGAGCTTTAAAAACGCACTGGAAGTCTACGCAGATTATGATATCCGATCAATTCGTGGTAAAGACAGCCCTTTTATTATAAAGTTTAAAGGAGTGGACAATTTAGAAACTGCAAGTAACCTTGCCGGGCAGGTTCTTTATATTTCTCGGGACAAATTCCCAGACTTACCAGAGAATGAGTATTATTGGTTTCAGATTGAAGGCCTAAAAGTGTATGACGAAGTTGGCCGCTATTATGGAAATGTCGAAGAAATTATTCGTACAGGAAGTAACGATGTGTATGTGGTTCGTGATGACAAAAGGGAACTATTGCTTCCCATGATCGACTCTGTTGTCAAAACAATAGATCTTGAAGCAAGAAAATTAATTTTTCATCCCTTGGAGGGCTTGCTTGAAGACACATCAGTTTGATATTATCACGATATTCCCAGAAATGTTTGAGTCTACTTTTAACGAAAGTATTCTGAAGCGTGCGCAAGATCAGGAATTAATAAACATAGACCTCCATGACTTGCGTGAATATACTCTGGACAAACATAAAAAGACGGATGATTATCCTTTTGGTGGTGGGGTTGGGTTGCTTATGTCCATCGATCCTATCGTTAGGGCAGTTGAAACCATTAAGGAAGCTAGGTCGGGTGCACGGTCGATTTTACTTTCTCCGGGAGGAAAGTCATTCAATCAGAAGATGGCATGGGAGTTCTCTCGGGAAGAGAATTTGATTTTTGTTTGCGGTCGTTACGAGGGGGTTGATGAACGGGTTTTAAATTTTGTTGATGATGTTATTTCCATTGGCGATTATGTGATGAGTGGTGGGGAGATCCCTGCAATGGTTTTGATTGAGGCTATCTCAAGGCTTATCCCGAACGTTGTAGGGGATAAGTCATCTCTTGTTGAGGAATCCTTTGAATGTAACAGATTGGAGTACCCGCAGTATACAAAGCCACGTGAGTATAGAGGGTTAAAGGTTCCGGAGGTTTTGCTGTCAGGCAATCATAAAAAAATTCAGAATTGGCAACACAAAGAAGCACTAAAAAAAACAGCTGAGATTAGACCGGATCTTTTGAGTAAAGAAGCAGAAAAAAGTGAGTAAACTTAAGCGGAAAAAAATAAAAAGGAACAAAAACTTTAAAGTTTAACTTGGAAGATATAATACAGAATGAAATTCACCTAGCTCTGATTCATTATCCGGTGTACAACAAAATTGGTAAGGTTGTTACTTCATCGGTAACTACGCTGGATATACACGATATTTCCCGTGTGGCGAAAACTTATAATGCTAATAGTTTTTGTGTAGTGACTCCGCTAAAAACACAGCGGCAGCTGGTTGAACGTTTGATTGAGCACTGGATGACTGGTTTTGGGGCGGAATATAATCCCACTCGAAAAGAAGCACTGCTTGTAACGAAGGTGATGAATAACCTTTCAGAAACAGTTCGAGCCCTCACGGAACTATATGGGAAGAGACCAGTTACAGTGGCTACTTGTGCTAGTAAGTTTTCTGGAAGTGTTAGCTTTAAGCACGTTAGGAGCGAAATACAAAAAGGAGAACCCATTCTTTTGTTATTTGGAACTGGTTGGGGACTTGAAAAAAATATTCTCAACGAGGCTGATTATGTTCTCGATCCTATTGAAGGGTTTGGGGAGTATAATCATCTCCCAGTTCGTGCTGCTGTCGCGATTATCTTGGATCGCTTGATATCGAGATAAAATATTATATGATTATGATTAGATGAATTATACAAATATAAGGAGAGGGTAATGAGTTTGATAGATAAGATTGAAGCAGGGGAGCTAAAAAAAGAAGCTTCTCAGGTTCGTGTTGGAGATACTGTGAAAGCCCACATTCGTATCGTTGAAGGTGAAAAGGAACGTGTCCAAGTATTTGAGGGAGTTGTTATACGCTTACATGGAGGTGGAGTTCGAGAGACAATGACCTTACGTAAAATTTCTTTTGGAGTAGGTGTAGAAAGAATTATACCGCTTCATTCACCGCGCTTGGAAAAAACAGAAATTATCAAGCGGGCCAAAGTTAGACAAGCAAAGTTGTATTATTTAAGGGAGCTTAGAGGGAAAGCGGCCAGACTAAAGGAGCTTAGGCCAAAGTTGGACTCAACCAAAAAGAAAAAAATCAAAAAGGCCGTAAAGAAAAAAGACTGATAGTAATATTCTAAAAGAAAAATCAATATAAAAAGCCCGAAGAAATTTTTTCTTCGGGCTTTTTATATATTTGGGCATGGTTTATCATTTAATGGATGAAAGAATTAAGTTAAAACTTATTATAGGTAAAATTAATTTATAAGATAACTAACAATATCGGATTTTAAAAATATAAATAACTATCTAGGAAATACTTCTCTGGAGTTAATATGGAAATTAAGAATAGGGAGCACCTTTAAAATTTTTATCTTATTGTTGGAAATGTTTGGAATTTATTTCAACATGACTTTAAAGGTGACCCAGGCTTTTAATTTTTATCTAATTGTAAAGATTAATTTTGTATCATACTTAAGACTTATGGATTTTTGTTAACCGTAACCCTAGAATTGATTGACTATTAATAAATAAAAGCTCTAGAACAAGTTATGTGTATATTAAACAACAAGAGCGAGTATCGCTAGAATGGTTAAACGTTCGTGCGGAAAAAATGGAAAATAAATTCAGCCGACAAAGAAGAAACTTTCTGAAAAAACATTTATTCTTAGGAACATTTGTTGCTGCCGAATGGTTGCTTCCTTCTCAAAGCTATTCTAATTGTAATCTTACTCCTCGAGAATCGGCAGGTCCTTTTTACCCATTAAATTACCCTTCTGATCAAGATAATGATTTAACCTACTTGAAAGATAAATCCAAAAAAGCGAATGGAGAAATTATATATATCAATGGAATCGTACAAGATGATAATTGTCAGCCAATTTCAAAAGCTATCATTGAAATTTGGCAGGCGTGTGCGACAGGTCGCTACAATCACCCGGAGGACCGGAACCCGGCTGAACTAGATCCCAATTTTCAGTACTGGGGAAAAGCGGTTACTAATGTGCACGGGGAATATAGGTTTAAAACCATAAAGCCAGGCTCGTATCCTGCGAGTTGGTTTTGGACTCGACCTCCTCATATACACTTTACAGTTCGTTCTTCAAAACATTCTGAACTAACCACCCAAATGTATTTTTCAGGTGAACCTCTAAACAATAAAGACCGCCTTCTTCAAAATTTTTCAAAAAAAGAACGTGAAAAATGTATTGTTAGTTTTTATGAAAAAAAAAATCAACAATCAGGTCAATTTAATTTAACTCTTAAACGTCAATAATCTAAACAAATAGATAACGTTTGAAGTAGGTCTGCTTGATTAATCACTTGGTGAATAAATCTCCTTATAGTATTTTTAAAAATTGATTGGTATAAATTTTGTTAAAATTTAAAGAAAATATTTATCCCCAAACGGCGGAAGTTATAGATAGGGAAGATCCAGAGCCCTTGTTTGATCCCTATGATTTTATAATGCAAGCGTTAGTTTCAGAAAGAGAAGTCTTTTATAGTATAAAACAAGTTGTGGCAGAAGAAGCATTAGAAAGACTTTCGATTCTATATCCTCATGCTTCTAGGTTTGGAGGAGTAGACATCTTAAATTCAATTTCAAAAAGATTGCTAGAGGCTATTGTACAACCCAGCTTATGGTACGAAATGAACGCTTACCATTACTGCTACCTTTACGATTGTCTTACGAGTATTGTAGAGGATTATAGCTATTCAGATTCGGAGCAACGGATTAAAACTTTTCCAGAAATGATGTCAGCTGATATTGATTTTAACGAATTTCTGAATAAATACTTTTATAACACAACATTTCTTATCAATCTGGAGCGGTATAATGATCTGGAACGAGAAGAAAAATTAAAGCTTGGACTCGATGATAACTGCTTATTTGGAGTAATCAATGGACTGACTCCTACCAAAGAAGAAATAAATTTAATTATTTTGGAAAACAATCCTTACTAAATTTTTTATTAATAATCCTTGGCCAGTAAACTATTGAGTTTAAACCAGAACAAGCATTGATTCTCTGAAGCTTCAGGGTTTCCACTTCTCTAAGTGATAGGCAGAGTCCCAGAAAGTCCACTCTAATCTTGATGACATTAAAAATGCATCTTGCATCATAGATAACTGCTTTTGATTTGCATCTTTGGCAACACGGTTAGTTAAGTCAATAGCTTTTTCCACTACTTCTTCGAACTCTTTTCCCGAGTAGGTATCTATCCATTTTTGATATGGGTTGTTTGGTGTAGCATTAATGTATATATGCTTGCCAACCTCTCGATAAATCCAGAAACAAGGTAGTAACGCTGCTAAAGATTCTTCGTAACTTGAGTTTGTGGCTTTAGAAATAAGAAAATGGGTGTAAGTAAAGCAACCCGGGGCCTTTTTCACATCAAGGCTTAAGCCATAAAAATCAAAATAGAACTTGTGCAATTCTCTTTCTGCTACAACAGCACCTTTTGAAAAATCAAGAAGTAGAACGAGGTCTTCAGAGCAGGAAGCTCTGCTCGCAGATATGGCTAGCGCACGGGCAAAGTCAGCTAAATAGAGAGAATCTTGTTTGATATAAAATTGAAATCTTTCTTTGGAAAGAGTTCCTTTTGTTAATTCGATGTTAAATGGATGCGTTAATATAGAATTATAAATAGATGAGATTGATTGCCACGCTGATTTTGAAAAAGACATATTTGATGTAATTAAGTTAACCAAAATTTATAAAAATGCATTACAGGACCCTTGCCTTTTCCTAATGTAGTATTTTTGCCAGCTTCTAAAGCTTCAGTAAGGTATTTTTTTGCTAATGAAACTGATTCTTCTAAGCTATAGGACTGTGCGAGAAAAGCAGTGATCGCGGATGAAAAAGTGCAACCTGTCCCATGAACATTAGAGGTATTAATTCGTCTCTGTTTAAGCCATTTTATCTTACCATTTTTATAAACTAAGCAGTCGTCACTATTTGACCCTGAAAGGTTTCCACCTTTTACAACAACTGCTTCTGGACCTAACGCGCACAATTCTAACCCCGCAGCTTGAATTTCTTCTTGCGAATTAATAGTGCGGTCTAATAGCGCTTCTGCCTCCAATATGTTTGGTGTGGCAATCGTTGCTAAAGGAAATAATTCTTGTTTAATTGACTGGATAGCATCTTCTTGCAATAAGCGGTCGCCACTTTTAGCAAACATAACCGGATCCAGTACTATTTTGCTAATCATACTTTGATTTAAGCACCTAGAAACTTCCATAACAGTAGAAATATTAAATAGCATACCAATTTTAACTGCATCGACTCTAATGTCTTCTAGAATTGATGTTATTTGTGCAGCTAAAAACTTAGGAGGAATTTCTTGTATACTCTGAACTCCTTGGGTATTTTGGGCTGTCAATGCAGTAATAGCAGACATGCCATAGCAACCTAGTGCAGAAAATGTTTTTAGATCCGCTTGAATCCCAGCACCACCACAATTGTCTGAACCCCCAATAGTTAAAGAACAAAAGTATTCATTTTTTTTAGTCAATTAATGTTTTCCTAAAATGAGGTATGAAAATATTTATATCTAATATCATATTGGTAATCCAGTAAAGAGAAAGTATTAAGTAAGTCAAATCCAAACTTATACTTATCTGACTGGTTATCTAATTAAAAAGAGTAATATGATATTTAAAAAAAATTAATTATTCTATTTATATTTTTTACGTGGTAAATGTATGGCTAAAGTATTTAAATTTTAACTGGATTAATGTTATTAATCTAGTGGGGGTAAGAAATTGAAAAAGGAAAAATAGTGTCTAAAGAAACCTATAAAGGTAACCTTTTTTGTTTTGGACTAGGGTTTACTGCTAAAACTTTGGCAAGAAGCTTAATATCTAAAAATTGGTTGGTTTCTGGGACGAGTCGCAATCTCAATCTAAATGATACGTTAAAAAAAAATGGCGTTTCAGTTTACTTATACGACGGCAATCAAGTTGTACCTGAAATTACCGATGCAATTCAAAGTGCCACTCACATTTTAATCTCTATTCCGCCTCAAAGTTCAGGTGACATAGTTCTTCAACAGTTTGGTGCTGATTTCTTGAATTGGGGTCATTTGAAATGGATTGGTTATATTTCCTCCACTGGAGTTTACGGAGATACTAAGGGCGAGTGGGTTGATGAGACTTCTCCTCTAAAACCAGTTACTGCACGCGGTAGTCAACGATTAGTAATTGAGTCTTCCTGGCTTAAAATGCATAAAAAATATGACTTACCAGTTGTGGTTTTTCGTTGCGCAGGTATCTATGGATCAGGGCGTAATCTCTTACTATCAATTAAGCAGGGTCGTGCTAGGAAAATAAAAAAACCAGGGCATGTGTTTTCTCGTATACACGTTGAAGATCTTGCACAGACCTTAGAAGCTTCTATGCAACGTCCACAACCAGGTGAAATCTACAATGTAAGTGATGACTGCCCTTCATGCCCTTCAGAGACTTTAGACTATGCATGCGGATTATTAAATATTGAACCCCCTGCTCCTGTTTCATACGAAAATGCGGAGCTTACTGATATGGCTCGTAGCTTTTATCAGGCTAATAAGAGAGTCTCAAATAAAAAAATAAAAAAAAAATTACATATTAAACTTCAGTATCCAGACTACCGTGTGGGATTGAGTACTTTAATTCAGGAATAGTATTATTTTCATTTCTTTGAAGAAAAGACTAGTAAGCCTCTATTAAAACTATATTTTTTCTTGTGGTTTCTATAAACGATTCTTTAGGGAGTTTTTGTGTAACTTGATGTTTATCTTTTAGCTTAAGTTTATCGATTACGCTAATAATGGTTGATGCTGGAATTGCGTAATTGTAATTTTGTGTTTTTTCGAATTCATAAAAACTAGCTGCATGTGTTCTATGGAGAATCATTCCCACAAGGTCATTATTTGAATTAAATAGTGGACCCCCACTATTAATTAAATTTAAGGGCATAGTAATTCGTATTAAATCTAATTCATGTTTCAGAGAAGTAGATCCATTTATAAGTTCATGGATATCTTCCATTGTGTTAGTCCATGGGTAACCCAGTGTGTAAACATATTCACTTTTTAATCTAAAATCATTATTAAGAAATTTAAATTGACTAGGTTTTATCTTTGGTGAATTACTTAATTGGAGCACAGCTAAATTATGATTAGCATCTTGATATAAGAGGGTTGCAGGTATGTCGTCTTCATTTGGGAACACTACCTTGATAGAGACTGCTTCTTTAACTAGATCGTGGTAAGTGAAAACATATGAACCTGAATTAATTAAAAAACCAGATCCAAGGCGTGTTACGGGTGTATTAAATATAAGAAAAAATATTATTATTCCAAGGGAGCATAAAACGCCAATGATTTTAATCATTATTAAGTTTCTATCAGTCTATAGGATTACTAATCCATAAACTCAGTTTTCATTTAAGTTACTTCAGTGTTTCGACTGATATACCTGGGACAGGTTTTAGAGATCGAGGTTTAGATTTTTTTTTACTGATTGTTGATTCCGTTTCTTTGAATCGAATAGTATTGCCTAATCCGTATCTCACCTTTAGTGCACTGTAGTCAAGTTTTGCACGAGTCAAATATCTATTTATCAAAGCAATACGTGTTTTATCTGTAGGGTGGGTCGAAAGAAACTCGGGGACTTTCTTCCCTACTTTGACGCTTGAGAAGCGTTTCCAAAAACGAACGGCTTCCGTTGGGTCGTATCCTGCTCTGGCCATGTATCTAAGTCCTATTTGGTCTGCTTCCGCTTCGTTGGATCGACTAAAGGGTAGGGTGAGTCCGTAGACGATACCAACTCCAAGGGCAGACATAATCATTTTTTTTTGTCTACCATTATTAAGGCTAATGGATGTTGCCATTAACCCTGCTGTGAGAATTAGTTGCCGAGACATTCTCTGTGCTCCATGTCTAGCAATAACATGGGCGATTTCGTGGCTCATAACTGTAGCCAAGCCGGCTTCGTTCATCGCTATTGGCAGTAGACCTGTATATACGGCAACCTTGCCACCCGGAAGAGCAAACGCATTTTGTTGTTCTGATTGAATAAGATGAAACTCCCAGTCTAAGTTAGGCATAGCACTTACTTTTGCAAGCCGCAATCCGATTTGTTTTACCAGGTTGGTAGTTTTTTGGTCACTCGAATCTTTTTCTTCTTTAAGAATCTGGTTGTATGCTTGTTTTCCTAAGGCGATTTCCTGCCGGATAGGTATCATAATAAAAGCGGACTTATTAGAAATCGGTGTGGTCACACAAGCTGCAATGATTACGACAAAAAAAACTGTAAGCGTCTTTCTATAAGAGTGCATGTTCCAATTATATATTTGATGTGGACTTATTTGCAACGTTAGTTAGAGAGGTGTGAAAATTTATTTCGTATAATTCGGTTGCCTCTGTCAGCTCTGATGGATTATTATTTAGGCAAAGGAAAATTCTATGTTTGCATATGAAACTGCTGCAAAAGCAAAAGGATATCAAACTGTTGCTGGAGTAGATGAAGCAGGCCGTGGCCCATTAGCCGGACCTGTAGTGGCTGCTGCAGTTTTACTTGCCCCCGATTCAAAGTTTAATGGTCTTGATGACTCAAAGAAACTTTCTCCTAAAATAAGAGAAAATTTTTTTCTGATTATTAAGGAGCAAGCACTAAGCTATGGCATAGGAATTGTCGATGTTGAAAAAATAGAAAAAATCAATATTCTTCAGGCTTCCCTACTTGCTATGAAACACGCTGTGG
>Ga0066611_10001734_pt1 | contig 11602 bp, 14 predicted proteins | sample SaaInlV_DNA_200m_FD_60376 | JGI IMG/M metagenome (GOLD analysis project Ga0066611, IMG submission 60376) | Marine microbial communities from expanding oxygen minimum zones in the Saanich Inlet - SI075_LV_DNA_200m | ecosystem: Environmental > Aquatic > Marine > Unclassified | place: British... | reverse complement strand
ACTCCGCAAGCGTCAAGGCCGCCGTTGCCCCGGCCCCACCCCCACCCAAAATCAAGACATCGGTTTCAATATCGACCTTCGGGGTGGTGTCCGGTTCGAGCGAACTATCGCCTTCTAAAAGTTCTGCAAGTTCTAATGGAAATTTTTCCTCCCCGGCATTCGGGCCGACTGCCAATTTTCGTTCATGGCCCAAATAATCGGGGTGATATTGTTTGAGCAGAGCCCCTTCTTGAACCGAATCAAGAACGGGGGCAGGTTGTTCGAGTCGGACTGACCGAGTGGCTTCGACTTTTTTCAGCAGTTCTTGCGCCCATTGCATCATGATTCAACCTTTCCTGTCTGGCGAAACTGTCTGGCATTTTGCAATCGGAGTTCTCGGTCTGTGTGCATTAAGTATTGCCATTCTTTTTCCGTATTTTCATTTTCACCATGAGGAATAGATAGGTCTCGGCTCATCCCTAAAGAACGGCGCACCCACAGCCCCATATTATGAGGCTTCACTTTATCTTCACAGACGAATCGGCAAAGCCCACAATGAATGCAGGTGGTGAAGTCTTCTGCCACCTCTGAGAATTCGCCTTTTTGCATTCGTAAAACAGAATCCATCACCGGAATGGACATCGGACAAGCGGTGCTACAGCTTCCACATTTCGTACATCGATTCAAAGTCGGAAACGCCGCTTGCAAAGAACGGACATCTGGTTCCATCACAGGCTCCACCGGGGCTTCCGCATCGACAGGGCAAGGAAATACTTCCATCCCCGCTTCGACGGGTTTCATACAGGCTAATTCGGTTCCGCCTTTGCGACCATCTGAATAACGAAGCGTGACCGTGCAAGCCCCGCATACACCGCCAGCACAACCGGTCTTAATGCTTTCCGGCATTCCGGCGGACCAGATGGCGTGGATCAGGGTTTCGCCGGCCTGTGCCTGAATGGTTTTACCTGAAATTTTTATTTCTACTTTTTTCTCTGCCATAAACCCATACGAAGTTGTGAGACGATCCTAGATTATGTTAAATTAACCCAAGTTAATAATATTTTTTGCATAAGGAACGAATATGTCCGGTCATTCCAAGTGGGCTAGTATAAAACATAAAAAGGGCGCCGCCGATGCTAAACGTGGAAAAGTTTTCACTAAACTCATCAAAGAAATTACCGTAGCGGCACGCATTGGTGGTGGAGACCCCGATGGCAACCCTCGCCTTCGAACGGCCATCCTGATTTCCAAAGGCAAAAACATGCCGGTGGACAACATCACCCGCGCCATTAAAAAAGGCACCGGCGAGTTGGAAGGCGTTCAATATGACGAAGTCACCTATGAAGGGTATGGCCCCGGTGGAGCGGCCATCTTTTTGGAAGCCATGACCGACAATAAAAACCGTACTGTTAGCGAAATTCGCGCCGCGCTCGGTAAAGCCGGTGGCAACCTTGGAGAAAATGGTTGCGTCGGTTGGATGTTTGAACGCAAAGGTTTCATCACCGTCAAACAGGAAGAAAAAGACGAAGACGAACTCATGGAGCAGGCGATTGATGCCGGTGCCGATGATATGCAAACGGTTGAGGACCATTACGAGATCACCACGGCGGTAGAAAATTTTGAAGCCGTGCGCAAAGCTCTCGAAGATGCAAGCGTGCCCATGGAAACGGCAGAGCTAACCCGCATCCCACAAAATACCGTTTCGCTTGATGAGAAAAAAGGTAAAGCACTTCTCAAACTGATGGACATTCTCGACGACCACGATGACATCCAAAAAGCCTATTCCAACTTCGATATCTCGGATGAGGTTATGAACGCCATCATTGAAAATAGCTAACACAGCCGATGGCGCAAACCATTAGGATGATGCAGGCCCTTCTTCTAAGGGGCTAGAAGCGAGTTCTGTCCATCGATCAAGAAAGAAAGACCCATCGTATTCTTCCTCGGCATTCATGCCAAGGTATCAATGAACCCTCAACATAAAATCTTCATATGAGAGTCATGGGAATTGATCCGGGTAGTAATTGTACCGGATTCGGCATCGTCGAAGAAATCAAAGGCGACCTGCATCCCGTACATTGGAACAGTGTGCGCAGTTCCCCCAAAGACACCTTTCCCGACCGCCTTAAACGTATTTACGATGAGTTGATACTCGCCATGGAAAAATTCAAACCCGATGTCGTGTCAGTGGAAGACCTTTTTTATGCGACCAATGTAAAAACAGTCATCAAGCTCGGGCAAACTCGTGGCGTGACCTTGCTAGCCGCCGTCAACAGTGGCATAGAGGTTGCGGAATACAGCCCCCTTGAAATCAAACAGTCGGTCGTGGGGTATGGACGCGCTGATAAAAATCAGGTACGTGATATGGTGACGATTTTACTCAAGCTGAAAGAAAAACCGGAGCCGTTTGATGCTTCCGATGCCTTGGCCGCGGCCATCTGTCATATTCATAATGCCGGACTGAAACAGAAAATCAAACTCGCACGGTGACAAACTAATTATGATCGCCCATCTTAAAGGACAGCTGACTTACAAGTCTCCCGAACACACCATCATTGATGTGAATGGAGTGGGTTATAAGGTTTTTACGCCGCTCTCAACCTATTATGCCTTGCCCGCTTTGGGTCAACCTGTATCTCTCAAAATTCATACTCGTGTGAGGGAAGATGAGCTTAAACTTTTTGGTTTTCTAACCGAAGAAGAGCAAGCCATTTTTCAAAAACTTATCACCATCAATAAAGTCGGCCCCAAGCTCGCCTTGGGAATTTTATCGGGCATGTCGCCTGAAGATTTATTTGCCACTGTGATGAATAATGACTCGGCGAAACTGAGCACCATCCCCGGTGTCGGCAAAAAAACCGCCGAACGTCTGACTTTGGAGTTGAAGGATAAATTAGCAGACCTGGCTCTCGATATGGAGCACACCCCCTCTTCCACCTCCACAGAAGGTTTTTTCAACGATGCGCTTTCGGCTCTAGTCAACCTCGGCTATAAAAAACCAGAAGCCGAAAAAGCACTTAAAATGGTGACCAGCAAACAAGGTAACGATGTAGAACTAGAAGACCTCATTAAAGAAAGTCTGAATATTTTATAGCTGAGCAATATTTAAAAAGGCTCTTTGAATTATGGAAGAAGATCGACTCATAGACTCGCAACAGGACAACGAAGAAAGCCAGTATGACAATAACCTGCGACCTAGCCAACTGAATGAATATGTCGGGCAGGAAAAAATAAAAGAAAATCTAAACATCTTCATCTCTGCCGCTAAACTGCGCGAGGAGTCTCTCGACCATGTTTTATTTTATGGTCCACCCGGTTTGGGGAAAACCACCCTCGCTAATATCATTGCCTCCGAAATGGATGCGAATATCAAGAGCACATCGGGGCCTGTCATCGAAAAGTCAGGCGATCTGGCGGCACTGCTCACCAACTTAAAAAAAGGCGATGTGCTGTTCATTGACGAAATTCACCGACTCTCTAATGTGATCGAAGAAATTCTCTACTCGGCAATGGAAGATTATAAACTCGACATCATGATCGGTCAGGGGCCCAGCGCGCGCTCTATCAAATTAGAACTTCCCCCCTTTACTCTGGTTGGAGCCACAACCCGAGCCGGGCTTCTCACCTCTCCCTTACGCGATCGGTTTGGAGTAGTGCATAGACTCGATTTTTATAATGAAAAGGAACTAGAGACCATTCTCACCCGCTCCGCCGGCATCCTTGAAATCGCCATCGTTCAAGAAGGGGCCAATGAAATCGCCCGCAGATCGCGCGGCACACCCAGAATTGCCAACCGTCTGTTACGGCGTGTGCGCGACTACGCTCAGGTAAAAGCCGATGGCATTATTACCCGTGATGTTTCCGCCAAAGCGTTAGAGATGATGGAAGTGGACAGCAAAGGACTCGATAAAATGGATCACAAACTGCTATTGGCGATGATTGATAATTATGCCGGAGGGCCGGTTGGCATCGAAAGTCTGGCCGCGTCTATCAGTGAAGAAAAAGACACCATCGAAGATGTGCTCGAGCCTTATCTCATTCAGACTGGGTTCATTCAACGTACCCCGCGTGGCCGCATCGCCACGCCTATGGCTTACAAACATTTCAATAAACTCCCACCCAGCCAAGCGAAACAAGATAATCTTTTCTAGTAAAACACCATCAGGAGTGCTGGGCGAGGTTCCATGAAAAAGACCCCACCTGCGAGCTCTCAATCTCAACCCGGTCTCCTGCCACAAGAGGGCCAACTCCTGCTGGAGTCCCGGTAAAAATAATATCTCCCGGCTGTAAGACCCACCATTGACTTAAGTTGTGAATCAGGCTGGTGATGGGGAACAACATGTCTTTTGTATTGCCCTGTTGCCGAAGTTCTCCATTCACCCTACATGTGAAAGACAAGTTTTTCAGGTCGATAGTTTTCGGATCATAAACTTTGAATTCACCTAACGGAGCACTTTGCTCAAACGATTTGGAAAGTTCCCATGGCAATCCTGATTTTTTTAGCCTAGCTTGAACATCCCGCAAAGTTAAATCTAAACCCAATGTGACCGCTGCAATGAACGACAACGCATTGGATTCAGGGATGTCTTGCCCTTCTTGCCCGATCAAGAGCGCCACTTCTACTTCATGATGCAAAAGACGGCCATGCCGCGGCAGGACCACGGTTTCTCCGGGAGACACAATGCTGGACACAGGCTTCATAAACACGACTGGTTCAGCCGGAGTTTCGCCGCCTAACTCTTTTATATGTTCGTCATAGTTCTTGCCGATACAAAAAATTCGCGCCGGAACAAACGATTGTTGATCCTTTAAAATTCGCACAGCACTAATTTCCTGTGGAGCTGAAAACACGCCGGAAAAAATCTTGCATTACCTTCCAAGAATACTCATCCGCCTGTTTGTTGTATTCCAGGTTTCCTATCTTAAATTTTTTATTAAATTCATCGGCTTGACGATTGGTAAAGCTATGTTTGATTCCTTTAAGATTGAGATAGGTGAAATCGATATTGCCTGCCATCATTTGACTGGAAAAAGACCCCACGGTTTCTGGCTTTAGAAAAGCATCTTGAGAGCCGTTGATGACCAAAACAGAGGCCGACATTTTTGTGACTTCAGGCTCCAAAGGCAAAGAACTATGAAAGGCCACCACGCCCTGCAAGTCGGCCCCTCCTCGTGCCATGCGAAGAGACACCGCACCGCCGAAGCAAAACCCAATCGCGCCAATTTTCTCAGCATCAACCGTTTCGTGAGCCTGCAAAATTTCTTTCGCTTTATTAAACCGGGCTTGAGATGTTGGCCAGTCATTAAAGGCAGCATTCATGAATTCTCCCGCTTTCTTGGGGTGGTCTGCGGTTTTACCATTGCCATACATATCCACCGCCAAAGCGGTATAACCTATTTTGGCAAGCATGCGAGCTCGGTTTCTCGCATGTTTGTTATGCCCCCACCATTCATGAACGACCAGAATGCCCGGTCGTTTTCCTTTTATCGTGTCGTCATAGGCCAGATAACCTTTTAACGTTGTTCCATTTTGAAGATAGTCGATTTCTTGAGTTTGAATTTCAGCATGAGCCATAGTGGCGGAACTAAGCATTGCAAGAAACACCCATTGAAGAATATTTTTCATCGTTCTCAACGCCTCAATATCAGGATTAAAAGTTTTCTAGAATTCCCAGATTTTACCGAGCTTTCTATAAAAGAGGAAGGATTTAGATTTTGGCACGTGATTTGCTTTATACAATAGAAAAAGCTGAACACCGTCAAAATTCGGACAAGGAGATATGATGAAAAACTTGACGATCGATGAAATTTTAACCCGAATGTTTCGGGATACGGCCAACCGGGTGGGCTGGAATGTTTTTCAAAAAGATAAATACCACGCCACCAGCCCAAAGCGGGCTAAGACAAGAAACGCTGAAAACCTAAAAAAAATTCACTAACACGGGGGCTACAATGAACCAAACCGCTACATTAATACAAGCCGAAAAGGTAAACGTTTCCCCTGAAGAGCGGACCAACTGGAAAGCTGATATTGCACGGGGAATTGACCTGCTGGACGAGCAGGAAAAAATGGTGATCGCCCTGCATTATCATGAAGAACTTACGCTGGCTGAAATATCACAGGTTTTAGACATTGCAGAAACGGAAGTGAAGAAAATTCGTGATTCCACCATACAAAAACTATTGAGCTAATCATCCCTCCCCCGCTCTAGGGGTGAGGTTTGTGATCGAAAAAATATTACAGTCCCCCACTCTCAAACGTTACTTGCGTTCCAGAGTGCCCTTTATTTTCAATTTCCTCGGACTGTTAAACGAATATTTTAAGTACCTCTGGAAATGGGTACGCGCCAACAGCAATTCCCTTGTCATCTCGACCGTCAACGATCCGTGCAAATATTAATGAGGCTAAGTTCAGGTCTTAGGAGGACCACACTTCCTGAAATTGCTCAAGGAAATCAGGTTCCATCTTGGTGGTGCCGAAGATATTGACTTTTTGGTGGGTATTGAAACCATGGAAATCGCGACTGCCGGTTACGATCAGATCGAAGCTTTCAGCTAGGTTGACAAAGTAAGGAACCGTGCCCATTCTTTCATGGTAAGGGTAATGACATTCCAAACCCAGAAGCCCCATATCCCTAAGCTCTTTCAATAACACCGGGGCATTCTCCGGTTCGCGCCCCTTTTCTGGACAGATCAGGGAATAAGACCGTTCACCAGGATGAGCCATGACGGGAACGCCCTTGCTCGCTCGCACCAATTCAATGGCCTTTTGAACATCCAGGTTATCTCGCTCAACATTATATTTTACCAGATAACGTTCAAACGCCTGACCGGCATTCGAAACAATGCCGAGTCTTGTCATCTCACGGGCAAGATGAGGCCGGGCCAAAACGCCTTCAGCCGCTTTTTTTACATTCTCAAATTCAATGGTACCGCGAAACCTTTCGGGAACAACTTCATTGACCCGCTCGATCATCTGAAGCATCCGAGTTTCGCGGGTGGCAGTCATTTCTTGAACGCGTTGTTTGAGTTCGGGCTGGAGAGACTCGTAATCTTTAAAATAGGCGAGTAAATGAATATTGAATTCATGAAATCTTACTGTGATTTCAATACCAGGAAAAGCGGTGATGCCAGTTCCCTCTGCCGATTGGAGAAATTCTGGGATACCGTCGAAGGTGTCGTGATCGGTCAGAGACAGAATGGAGACTTCATTTTTTTCCGCTATACCTATTAATTCAGCTGGAGAAAATTCCCCATCGGAAAAAATAGAATGCATATGAATTTCAGATTTTCGCATTGGCATAGATTTACCACCCTAATTTCTATGTATAATAGCTGGTTTTCCTATAATTTCAACATGAATTGCGATTTATCTTGAAATCTGATTTTTTTTCACTGCCAAAATTACTGGCTTTTAATCGGCATAAATCGTGATCATTGATTTAGAAATGAATTTCCGATACCTTAAATATAATGAAACACTTAATACCTATTTTCTTAATATTTATTTCCGGCTGTCTCTCCCAAGCCCCAAATAGGACCTCATCTGATGGTTTTCGCGAGGTTCTCATTGTCTACACGGGTAACCTTCTAGCTGAACTCAAGCCCTGCGGATGCTCCAAAGAAGAAGACCAAGGTGGCATTGAACGGCGGATGCAATACTTAAAAAACACACGTGAGGAGCACCCACAAATTTTGCTTGTGGACACCGGCGATCACTTTAAAGAACCCACCCGACAAGGGAAACTGAAGGCCGAAACGCTTCTCACCGCAACCGAACAAATGCAATACGATGCCGTCGCTCTGGGCGAGCACGATTTGCTATATGGCTCGCAATTTTTACAAGACCGTACAGAAATCCCCTGGCTCACAGGGAACCTGAACATAGAGCATTTCAAACCAGATCGCGCGCGTATTAAAACATTTGCCAATGGGCTTAAAGTCGGCGTTCTGGCAATAGCAGAACCGAGTTTGTTTTATGATCATTTTGGTTTGAGTATCGACAACCCAAAACAAACCGTTTTAAGCCAGATAGCCTCTATGCGAGAGAAGGAAAAGCCCGACCTCATCGTTTTACTCACTCATGCCGAACGCCAAACAGCATTGAGCTATCTGGACCTGAAGGGGATAGACATCATTATCAATGGTCATATCGTTAATGAGTCAGATGTGATTGACATGAAACCCGTGCGAAAAAATGGCAAGATTTTTGTGCAGTCATCCCCAAAAGGACAGAAAATGGGAGAGCTGAGGGTTCATATTGAACCCGATGGCCAAAAATCTGTAAAACATGCCATGGTAAAATTGGATTCGAGTGTGAAATTTGCCCCTGAAATGGTAGAGTTATACAAAGAATATAACGACAAAATAGAGGCTATCTTTTTCGAGTCTCTGGCTGGCAAACGAAATAATAGCAAACAAGCTGTTTATACCGGAGAAAGCGTTTGCAAGACCTGTCACCAAGCCGAACATAAAGTTTGGTCAGCATCGCGTCACGGTCGGGCTTATGCCACATTAAGAAAAATCAATAAAGACTTTGATCCAGAATGTTTAACATGCCATGTCGTCGGCTTTAATCTTGCCGGAGGGTTTATCAGCGAGCTAGATACCCCCGGCCTAAAAAATGTTCAGTGCGAGATATGTCACGGCCCAGGCCGCGAACATGCATCCAACCCGCAGGCGGGTTTTGGCAACCGAGCCAGCGAAGCATGCAAAAAATGCCATATTAAAAGCCACAGCCCGCGATTTAGCTTCGCAGATTACTGGCCCAAAATTAAACATTAAAACGTTGCTAGGTATTAATAATACAAGGAGTGGTTCATGAAAAAGGTTTCTGCCCTATTAATGGTTGTACTTTTCTTATTACCCGGATGGGTACAGGCGGATGATAAAATTCGCGGCAAATATGAAGTGATCGGCGATATAAACAAACTCAAGAACGTTAAAACCATTCGAATGTCCGAGTTTTTTAACTACTCTTGTGGCCATTGCTACCGATTTCTCGAAGCCTCCAAACGCTTGCACACCAAATTCAAAGACAAACTGCTACATAAAAAATATCCCATCTACTGGGGCGACCAAACCGCATACCCGGCCATGGCATTTTATATTGCCGATGAACTCGGGGTAGAAGAAGAGTTCACGCAAGAATTGTTTGACACCAATTTCAAGTTGAACATCAATATTTTTCAACCCAAAGTCATTAAATATCTGGCTCGCGAGTTTAAAATAAGCAAGGAAATGACAGAAGGTATGCAGTCTGCCTCCATCAAGACCAAAACCGACCATTCCCTTGAAATGGCCAAAAAATTTAAGGCGAATGAAACACCCACAATCATCATCAATGATGTCTTGAAAGTAGCACCAAGCTTCACCAATGGAAGCATTGATGAGATGACAGATAATCTGGAAATCATTTTCACAGACATTTTGAAAAACAATGGTTGAGCATCAAACGGTCTCCGCTTTATAGTGAGAAACTAACTCAACACGCGAACTTATGAAAAACCAGAAAAAAAGTTTCCTAAAAAGTTTAATGGGTCTGGTAGTGGCGGGCGTTGTTCTCCTCTACCTGCCCCAGGTTCACATTCCGTGGCTCACCCCTTTGCAAGGAACGGCAGATGCTGGTTTTTTCAACAACGACCTGGAAGTATTTGAAGAAGTCATAGATCTAGTTTCCGAAAAATATGTTTACCCTCCCGATCATAAAAAACTTTTCAGCGCTGCCATCGAAGCAATGATCAAAGAGGCCGGTTCAAAAGAATTAACGCTTTCCAAAAATCCCGGTATCAACACCCTAAGATATAAAAACCGCAACACTCAATATAAGCTGACTTACAACAAGAAACACGACTGGGAAGAATTTCAAAAAATCTATTATTTTCTTCACGATCAATCCAATAGTTCGATCAGCAAAGAAAATCTCGAAACGTCAGCCATTGAAGGCATCATCGAATCTCTCGACACCTATTCACAATATATGGATAGAGACACGTTTGAGAAATCCATGCGCGATACCGAAGGCAAGTATGGCGGCTTGGGAATGGTCATCACCATGAAAGACAATCGCCTGTTTGTCGTTAAAACCATGCAGAATTCTCCAGCTGAAAGAGCTGGCATTCAGGCTGAAGACTCGTTCGTAAGCGTGAACGGCAAAAACATCAGCGGCTTGCATATTGAAGAACTAGCCGACTTATTAAGAGGCTACCCCAACACCAAAGTCACCCTCACCCTGTTGCGACCCAGCGAAAAAGCAAAACAAACCTACACTCTCACCCGTGAAAATATTTTAATCAACACCGTAGAATACGAAACACTCGACAACCGTATCGGCTATCTAAAAATCAGCAGTTTTTCAAAACAAACCGAAAAACAACTCAATGCAGGTTTGAAGCAAGCCAAGCAAGATGGCGTGAAAGGGTTTGTTTTAGACTTGCGCAATAATCCCGGTGGTCTGCTCACCCAATCAGTGAAAGTGTCCAGCCATTTCCTATTTAAAGGGAGAATGGTGGTTTACACCCAAGGCCGGGAAGAATCTGACTACCACGAATACCGAGGTCTTTATAAAAACAGTCTCTATCAAGTCCCCATTGTGGTACTCGTCAATCAATACAGCGCCAGCGCGGCAGAAATTGTCACCGGAGCATTGCGCGATTCCGGCAAAGCCTTGGTCATAGGAGAAAACTCATACGGCAAAGGCTCCGTACAAACCATATTCAGGTTGAGCGATGGTTCCGGGTTGCGGCTCACCACCTCCAAATATTACACCCCTTCCGGAATCGACATCACCGAGCAAGGAATTGTCCCAGAAATCCGTGTCATCAACGATATTGCCGGGGATGAGGTGGCCAAGACAGGCAAGACCGGTCTGGCCCAACCATCGCTAAAATTAAAAGTATCCAGTCTCAAAAAGTTTTTTGAGAAACAAAATGTGGCATTGAGCACCAACCATGATGCAACTGTCGAGCTGGCCCTTCGTATTCTGAAAAACACCAACGTCGCCAGCAAAAAACGATCGATGGAAAAAGCTCGAGAAATCGCCGCCAACATCAATTATTAGCCCTAAAACTGATTAAGAGGTTTTTATAAATGAACATCGTCAATATCGATTACGAAGCAGGAACCGTTCAAAGTGATTTTTTCAACTGGGAAATAGTTTCGAACAACAACAATAAATTTCTTCTATTGCAACGCGAAGAAAAAGGACATTTCCACGCCGCCGAAGCCGATGTCAAAATGAAACAAATTTGGGAGGTAAAAGAAATCTCCTACCGAGGCCCCGATGGAGACACATTCTTCTATGACGAAGAAACCGGAATCGTGCAAGTTTAACCCCACCAACACCGGGCCATGCCCGGTGAGAATGCGTTGCTCACACAACGGATGAAAACTTAAAACGCCACGTAACAATTATCGATATCCTCCCATTTTTGGGATAAAACTCATCGAAGAACCTATAACTGGGTAAATAATCAAAGGTTGAGATTTTGCACTGGCGTGAGAGGCCGACATTGAGAACGGCGGAGTAATAATGTACCAGTGAGCCGTTGATATATTTCTGTTGTGGCAGAGTAAAAGTGTACCACTCACGTTAAGCTTTCTATCCTGTATGTAATCCATATTC
>Ga0066611_10001670_pt1 | contig 11898 bp, 10 predicted proteins | sample SaaInlV_DNA_200m_FD_60376 | JGI IMG/M metagenome (GOLD analysis project Ga0066611, IMG submission 60376) | Marine microbial communities from expanding oxygen minimum zones in the Saanich Inlet - SI075_LV_DNA_200m | ecosystem: Environmental > Aquatic > Marine > Unclassified | place: British... | reverse complement strand
TAATCTGCGTGTCGCTAAATCGTCCATTTTTCATTCAAAATCTCCTCAGATATAATGCCGAGAAAATTCTACCCGTGAACACCACTAATTTTCGGGGGGATTACCACCCAATCGACCAAAATTTGCCCGATTGTTGCTCGATTTCAGGTATTCAGCAAATATTATTTGGCAAATGGATACAATATTTTGTTCAAACTGAACTTATTGGCGAATAGAAACTGCCTGAATATTGCTTTTAATTTCGGTAACATAATTACCAATTGAGAAAAAACACTGTGAAGTTGTATAATTAATTGATTTTGCTTGATTAAATGGCCTTGCCAAACAATCAATTATTCCATACGTTTTTCATCATTCTCTTTGTACGGGTAATACCTGACCTAAAACGAACCATTTATTAGTATCTGGTTATTATTTTCGCTCATACCCTGATTTTCGCTGCTTCATTTTTTCGCTACTTTTAATTTTCACTGACATGGACTGATAATATGACTTTGCGCGACTTGCTTGATCAGGTTATCCGGACAACTCTGGAAGGTCGGCATGAAGACGCATTGTTAATGTGGTCAACCCGGCACGAATGTGCACCGGAAAACTGCACTATACATACCGCTTCAGGTGTTTGTTCCAGTATATGTGTCCTCCCTCGCTTGCTCGAAATGTCGCTCGTCTATAATCGCGACAATGCCTACAACGCCTATCAGCAGCTTAAGGAATTTGTTGCTAGCGAGGCGTATCTGCAGATGAAAAAAGAAGATAGTGCGAGCTGAAAGCCGTCAGAAAAATCCGCTCGGCCACTGAAAAATTCGAAATCATGATTTCAGGCATCGCTTGATGGCTTTTGCTATCTGTCGTGTGCATACTCTGTCTGTCGACTAAAATTCGGGCTGTCGACCACGTCTCGGGCGTCTAGAGGGCAGGAACTGAATAATGGTGGTAGAGCCAAAAGCTTCAACCGTCCTGGTTGTTGATGACGAAAAACTGTTTCTGGATTTTCTGACTGCTATTGTCGATCAGGAGCATTCCGTGCTCAAGGCAACAAATGGCGAAGAGGCACTGGACATCGCGCGAAAGTCCAACCCCGATCTTATCCTTCTGGATATTCGCATGCCGGGGATGGATGGATATGACGTACTAAGGGCTTTGAAAAGCGACCCGATCACGACCGACATTCCTGTAATTTTTGTGACTGCGTCCAGCTCAGCTGATGACGAGGTAAACGGCCTGGCTGTCGGCGCAGTTGACTATATTACAAAACCCCTGGTGCCCATCGTCGTCACGGCCCGTGTGAATGCCCATCTCGAAATCAAAAACCAACGGGATTTCCTAAGAAAACTGGCCACCCTTGATGGCTTGACCGGCATACCCAATCGCCGCGCCTTTGATGATGCCTTGGCTATGGAATGGCGTCGCTCTCAACGCAACAAGACGTCACTATCACTGGCAATGATTGACATCGATCACTTCAAACCCTTCAACGACAGTTACGGCCACCTTGAAGGAGACGATTGCCTGAAAAGATTTTCCGACAGTCTACGGAAATGTCTCCATCGTCCAGGCGATCTGTTCGCACGATACGGCGGTGAAGAATTCGTTTGTTTGATGCCTGATACCGACATCAAAGGGGCCAAAGATGTTGCGGAAAAAATGCGAAAGGCGGTTGAGTGGTTGGATATTCCCCATGACACTTCTCCAGGTTCCGATGTGCTGACGGCAAGCTTCGGATTGGCAACGACAATTGCGGGCAGCAACAAGGACGTGGATAATCTGAATGATCTGATTGCAAGGGCGGACCTGGCCCTGTATCAAGCCAAGGAGCAAGGGCGCAACTGTATCGTCCTGGACGGCAACCCGCCGATCTGAGCCAATATGCGCAGAAAGAAATGCCTGACATGTCAGACGCCACCGATTTGGAACAAAAGCTGTTTGATCTTGAGGCACAAATCGCCATTCAAAATCGCACAATTGATGAACTGAGTGACACTCTTGCCGATCAGTGGCAGAAAATTGACAAGCTCACCCGTCAGGTCAGCAAGTTGAACGACCGGCTGGCGGCTGCAGAAGGCGATTTACATACCGTTCTGCCCCAGGACCGCCCACCTCCACACTATTAATGACCTCAGCCTGATCGGCAATCTGCAACTGACACAGGCTGGAAAAAGCCTGCTGCGATTTGCCACATGGAGATCGGGAACCCGATATTGCAACATTGTCGTTCAAGAAAGGTGCAATGAGCAGTCTCGCTTTTTGCATCAAGGTTTCCTTATTGCGTGGTCACATGACACTTTCAATACTTCAAGTCAGGATACTGACTGTTCTGGTCGGTCTTCTGGTGCTGGTTGTCGATCTCCAGATCCCGCTGGGAGTCGCTGCCGGCGTGCCCTATATCGCTGCGGTTATGATTGGATTGTGGTTACCGGGGCAACGTGATGTCATCGTTATCGCAATTCTGTCATCGATTGCGACTGTCATTGGATACTTCTATTCCAGCGAAGCTGGTATCAGCTGGATGGTTATTTCAAATCGCATATTGGCACTGGCTGCGATCTGGGCTTGTGCGATCGTCGTATTGCTATTGAAAAAGACTTTGCTTGAACTTGAAGTAGCCAAAAAGCGGGCTGAACAGTTGCTGGAGATTTCTGAAGCGATTGTTATTGAGCTGGATACAGATCTCTGCATCAAATCAATTAATGAACTCGGATGCAGCGTTCTGGGCTATAGCGTAGCGGAACTGCAGGGTCGGTCCTGGGCTTCTGTCTCGGTATCCGCTGACAAACATAAAGCCGTAAATGAACGCTGGCTGGCAACAACCTCTGGCAAAGCCCCAATGCCGGCAAGAAATGAAAGTGAATTGCTTTGCCGATCCGGTGAAAAGAAATTCATCATCTGGCGTAATCATGTTCTGAGGGATAATGACGGCAATATCACGGGCATTCTCAGTTCTGGCCAGGACGTCACATCCTTGAAAAAAGCCGAATCCGAATTGCGGCAAATGAATTTCAGTCTGGAAAGCAGGGTCGCAGCCCGTGCCCGTGAATTGCGCATGATCACAGACCAGTTGCCGGTTCAAATATCACAATTTGATACGGCTGAAAGATATGTCTTTGTGAACCAGACCAGTGCTGACCGACTGGGAACGACGACTGATCTGGCGGAAAACAAAACCATAGAGGAAGTTGTGGGATCCAGCATATACCCGCACTTACGAGACAGAATTGCCCGATCAATTTCTGGGGAAGCCCAGGATTTTGAAGAGACGCTTATCTATCCTGACGGCACTGAAAGGGAAGTTCGCGTTCAGTATCTTCCGGATATTGATCCACAGGGTAACGTTACAGCCGTGATCGGTCTGGTCATCGACATGACCGAAAGCCGAAAAACAGAACGATCCCTTTCCCGCAGCGAAAACAGATACAGGACAATTTTCGAGTCCGGCAATGTAGCTATAATACGCACCGACCCGATTACCGGGAAAGCCATCGAAGCCAACGACCGCGAGGCTGAAATACTGGGATATAACGATCGCACCGATTTGCTTGAGAATTATGAAGTGCACAAGCACTGGTATTCGCTGGAAGATCGGGAAAAATGGCTGGCGTCGAAAAAAGCTGGCGAAGTCAGCTGGGACGCGGAGCTGCGAATGATCACCCGTCAAGGCAACTCGGTCTGGCTACATACGTCGTCAGTTTTTAACCAATCCGAAAACACCATCGACATTATTTCCGTTGATATTACGAAATCGAAAGAGCAGGAACAGACAGTTCTGACGGCCCGCGAAGAAGCCGAATATGCCAACCGGGCCAAATCAGAGTTTCTGGCAAACATGAGCCACGAATTGAGGACACCGCTGAATGCCATTCTTGGTTTTTCCCAGATCATTCGGGACAAGGTGTTTGGCGCTGACGACATTACCCGATATGCCGAATATGCAGGGGACATCTATGAAAGCGGCGATCATTTACTGGCGATTATCAATGACGTCCTCGATCTGTCTCGTATTGAAGCCGGGAAATCAAACCTTCGGTACGAAGCGATAGAAACAGAAAGACTGGTTACCAATTGTGTGAAACTGGTGAGCGGCAGAATTCGGGAATCCCGCCAAACGATTTCCATGGAACTACCCCCGATGGAAAACACACTTCACGCGGACAAACGGATGTTGAAACAAATGATGCTGAACCTGTTGTCAAATGCCAACAAGTTCACGCCAACTTCCGGGCACATCTCGATCCGGGCAGGTGAATCTGACACCGGTATATTTGAGCTGACTGTTGCTGATAATGGCATCGGTATCGCAGAGAAAGATTTGCCACGGATCATGCAGCCCTTTGGGCAGGTTGAAGATACATTTACCCGACAATTTGATGGCTCAGGCCTTGGATTGCCGCTCGTTGCATCGCTGGCAGAACTTCATCAGGGTGGTTTGAAGATTAAAAGTGAACCCGGGAAAGGAACAACGATTACGATCTGGCTGCCCTTTCACCCGGCGATGTAATCAATTCCAGGACTTCACATAAAATTCCTGAACTTCACATCAAAAAGACGCTGAAATTTGTGGTTTATCCTGCCAGGATGATCCAGACTTGCGCACCGGATGAGGCCGGCAGTGCGTTTCCGGATTTATTATCGCCAGGAGAAAGCGTCAAATGCAATTAAAACGACAGACTTTGCCCGCGTTGGCTTTAGGTGTCTCATTGGCGATGAGCCAGTTTTTTCCGGCTTTCATAACAACTGCCTATGCAGATATGGCAACAGGCCTGGAGGCTTTCGCGGTCAAGGATTACAAACGCGCCTATCGTGAATTTGAATCAGCCTGGAAAGCAGGCGATGCCGGTGCAGCCTACAATCTGGGTATGATGTATGACGGCGGCTATGGTGTTTCCAACAGCAGAATGGAAGCGGCAAAATGGTATCGTCTGGCAGCTGATCGAGACATTGTCGAAGCCATGAACGTCCTCGGCATAGCTTATATGCGCGGCGTCGGTGTTCACAAGGACCCACACATGGCGCTGGAGTTATTTTTCCGGGCGGCTTCAAAAGGATATGCGCCAGCGCAGTTCAGTCTGGGTGCCTTGTATTATGCAGGTACTGGCCCGTTGAAGACAGACGTGCAAAAGGCTATCGAACTTTTTACGAGGTCAGCAAATGCCGGGCATCCACCTGCACAGTTGGCATTGGGACAGTTATTACTGGAAGACCAGTATGTCGAAATGGACAGGATTGCGGCCTGGCAGTGGCTCGCCCTGGCCCTTGAAGGTGGCGAGCGGTCCGCCCAGCGTGCGCTCGACAAGCTTGCCACAAAAATGACATCATCCGAGATGACAAAGGCAAACGAGGCCTTGAAAAAAATCAGGGCATCTCGCAATGACAGCAATCAAAATAAAGAGATAAATAAATCAGAATGAAGATTATTATTACCGGCGTATTCAGCTTGGTGTTTGTCGTTTTCCTGGCGTCTCAAACAACAACCGTTCAAGCCCACTCGGAAAAACATGAAACAAACCCCCGACACGTTGCCATGACGACACTTGGTAAAAACATGAAAGCGATCAGCAAGGCCGTAAAATCAGGGAATGTGACACCTGATCTACAGCAAAAGGCGGGAGAAATTCACAAAATATCCAATGGATTGGTTGCCTTGTTCCCAAAAGGCAAGGAGCTTTCCGAAAGCCGCGCCAAGCCGGAAATCTGGTCTGACAGTGCTGGTTTCGATTCAGCAAACAACAACTTCATCAAGGCAGCCAGTGACCTGGCCAACGCGGTGAAATCAGGGGATGTCGCGGCCAGTAAACTGGCCCTTAAAGCGACAGGTAAAACCTGTGGCGGTTGCCACAAAGCTTACCGGTTACCGAAGAAATAGATCAATTGATCTGACCTGGTGCTGGCGTAATTTGGCACCAGGTCCGTTCACATAAATGAACGGCGAATAAGGTTCAGGCCCATGAGCAGGAATATGAACAAGATCAGTTTTTGAAATCGTGTTGCATCCATTCGCCGACGGATGGCTTCGCCAACGGAAAATCCCAGCAAGGTCGGCACGATCATCGCCATAGACATCACCGCCAGATCCCTGGTCATCAAGCCATTTTGCCAGTAGCCAAATAACAACGGCACACTGCCGATAAACAACAGCACACCGGAGGCCCGGACAAAGTCATCCTTTTCGATCCGGCGGGATACTAGATAGACCACCATCGGTGGCGACCAGATCGCCGTCAAACCACCCAGAACGCCTGACAGGCTTCCGGCAACTACCTGGGCCAGACGATCATAGCGCCTGGGCAATTCCGGTGGCTTCACAAATAAACTGGTAAAGGCGAACAGAACGACGACGCAGCCAAGGACGAAAATCAGGGATGACGTTGAAATTTGCGCTGAAAAGCCCGTAAAAATCCACAACACGACGGCCAATGCCAGCGCGAAGGGCCAAAAGGATTTCAGTGTTTGCCGGACATTGCCGGTTCGGTATATCTGCCAGATATTTGTAAAGAAAATCGGCATGATGGCCAGGGCAATTGCCACCCGCGGATCATAAACCTGCCCCAGCAATGATATCGATGTTGCCGGCAACCCGATGCCAATTGTTCCCTTGATCGTTCCAGCCAGAAAATAGACTGCCAGAGCAATCAGGAAAAACTCATCGAACATTTATGATGCTGCCTTGATCTTATGGGTTATTGATGTTGTCGATGTAGTCCGTGACATCCTGCAAAATCTTCGGTAGCAAGGTGATCCGGTTGTCAATGATTTCCCAATCGCCTGATTTACCTGCGGCCTCTAGTTCGGCGCACAAATCTGCCAGGATATTCGCACCAACCGAACGCGAAGATGATTTGAGTTTGTGTGCGGCACCACCGACTTGGGGCGCTGCCTTGTCATGGAACGCTGCCATGATTTCATCCACATTTGCCGTTGCCGGTCCGACAAATTCACTCAATATTTCCCTGAAGGTTTCTTCGTCGTCGCCAAAAACACTTTTCAAAGCAGCAGGGTCGACAGGCGCGGGGCCGACATCTGACACGTCAGCGGAAACCACCGCATCATCTTCCGGACTGTCCGTGGTTGGTGACGGATCGACGGCATCGATTGTCGCGTCCGTTGATTGCGGCATCCACTTGACCAGGCGTTCTTTCAGTTTTTCCATATCCAGCGGCTTCGAAAGATAGTCATCCATATCTGCTTCGAAGCAGGCGTCGACATCTTCTTTCATCACACTGGCTGTGATCGCAATGATCGGCATTCGATCGTTTGCGTCCAACTCTGCTTCCCGGATCAAGCGGGTCAGCTTGAAGCCATCAATATTTGGCATGTGACAATCGGTGAGCAAAATGGCATAGCTTTTCGATTTTTGCAGCATCAGGGCTTCGACCCCGTCATTGGCTATTTCCACGGCATAACCCAGAAGACCAAGTTGTCTGCGGATCACGTCCTGATTGGTCAGGTTGTCTTCAGCCAGCAGAATAAGTTGCCCGGCGGCCTCCGCTTCCTCGACAGTCGGCACATATTTGGCCGTCTTTTTCGTATCCGTATCCGCGTTATACTCGACTTCGGGACTGGCCCTTCCGGCAGCGATTGCAACGCTGCGCACAAATGATGTTCGCTGCAGCGGGTCGGCATCCACATAAATTGCTTCCGGAAACTCCAGCCGCTTGCGTTTTGAACGCCCCCGACATGCAATGAGAAAACGGACACCTTCGAATTCAGTTTCTGCCTTGAGACGTTTGACCAGGTCAATTTTGTCATCAAGTGGCCACTCCGACCCCATTACCACAACATCGAACGCCTGATCATACTTTGCGGCTGCGACCGCCTGGGTTATGCCCTCCAGGCTATCAATGACTTCAACACGAGCGTTGTTGCAGGTCAGATACCGTGGCAACAAGGACGCGAGGTCGGCATCGCCGATGGCCAACAAGATATTAAGGCCGGCAAGGTCCTCTTCTTCATCAACTATGGCCTGGTCCGCAACAGGCAATGACAAACTTACGCTGAAGGCCGACCCTTTGCCCTCGACACTTTCCACATCAATCATACCGCCCATCAATTCCGTCAGGCGTTGGCAAATCGACAGGCCAAGCCCGGTGCCGCCAAATCGGCGCGTCGTGGATTCGTCGACTTGTGAAAAGGCCTGGAACAAGGTGGCCCGTGCTTTCTCAGGGATACCAATACCTTCATCAATGACCTGAAGTCTGACACCGACACGACCATTTTCAACGCCCCCAATCTGGTCTGCCCGGATCAGGACCTTGCCGCGCTCCGTGAATTTGACGGCATTGCCGCCCAGATTATAGAGGATCTGACGCAGCCGGACCTGGTCACTGATGACAAAGGGCGGCAAGTCCGGATCAACAAATACGCTGAGACTGATTTGCTTGTTCCGGGCATTGACCGCCATCGCTTCTCCGACGCCTTCCACAACCTCCCTGAGGGAAACAGGTATTTCCTCCAGATCGAGTTTTCCAGCTTCGATCTTTGAGAAATCAAGAATATCATTAATGATCGTCAACAATGCGTGGGCAGAATCCTTGACGGTTCTCAGCATCTGTTGCTGATCATCGTCCATTTCGGTTTCTCCGAGGATATCGACCATGCCGATGACGCCACCCATTGGCGTACGGATCTCATGACTCATCGTCGCCAGGAAACTGGCCTTGGCTTTCGTTGCCTCTTCGGCAGCATCCCTGGCATCCATCAGAGCTTGTTCGGCCCGTTTGCGTTCAGAAATGTCGCTGAGAACAACAACAGCACCACCCGACGTCATCGGGGCTTTACGGATACTGATTGCAGTTGAGGTTTCATCGATCTGCAGTTCAGTTTCAACGGCTTCGTTGGTGGCCAACCCCTGTAATCGTGCCTCGATAAAGCTGTCGGAAAGTTCATCCATATCCCTGTAATCACCGCGCATGGCGTGGGCGCGAACAGCATGTTCCACACTGGCACCGAGGGAAACGGCGCCCTCAGGCAATTTGACGAGATCGAGATAGCGCTGATTATACAATGAGTAATTCTGATCCGAATCCAGCACGTAGATGCCATCAGTCATATTGTCCATGGCAGCCCGAAGCTGAGCCTCCTTAACGGTCAGGCTCTCCTCGGCCTTCTTGCGTTCGGTAATATCCAGTTCAACACCACCGTAGGCTGTGACTTCGCCATTGGCACCAATGATCGGGAACATCACAGAAGCCAGAGTCAGTATTTCACCTTTGTATTCCCGGACATGTTCGCTTTCGACCACATCGCCGGTTTCAAACACCCTGGAATCAATGTCTGCCAGAGACTGAATTTCACTTTCAGGAACAAAGTCTTCCAGTTTTTTGCCAACAACTTCATCAAGTGTTACGTCATAAATCTCTTCATAACGGCTGTTGATCAATTGATAGACACCATCGCGGTCTTTCAGGAAAACGACGGCAGGCATGTTGTCCAGAACGGACTTGAACAAAGTCCGGCTTTCATCCAGTTCAGCAGTCCGGTCCTTTACACGCTGGTCCAGGTTCTTGTTGGCGTCCTCCAGATGCACAGCCAGTTCGCGCTGGCGATCAAGGGCCGTTTGCATATTCCGTGAATAGAGCCAGCCGATTAACGCCAGTAAAACAAGTGTTGCCAAAACCCCGTACTGGGCAGCCTGTGACAAGCGCCGCGCCTGCTCTGCCTGTTGTTCTCCATCCAGAATCATTTCACGCAAGGCACTTGAGAGGTTGGCGCGATAAATTCCTTTTTGACGCCGGAACGCGGGCTCCGTCACAAGCTCCAGCGCTTCTTCCCATTTTTCCTCGTCGATCAGGGAGATCGCTTCGGCTTCGGCGTCCTCGATTTCGGACTGGATTTCCTCCATGGCGAGGAAGGCTTGCTTTAGTTTGCCACTTTTCTGCTGCGTCGAAATTGCGCTCAACAAATCATACTTGGCATCCTGAAAGTCCTGGTAATTGAGAATGTAGCGATCTGATTGCAAACTTGCGGCCAGGCGGACAGCAGTTGTACTGCGCAAGTCTCCCGTCAGGATGCGTTCAGCATTGATCGTAAGTTTGCCAAGCCGGTCAACCGAATGCCGGACTTCGGACTGGGCGTAAAACAGTCCACCAAAACCCGCCAGCAAAACGAGCGAAAGCACGAGCAGGCTTTTGCTGCTGCTCAATATTCTGGAAGCAACTTTTAGCACCCTGCCAGCCTCATCGTGATCTGTACCCGCCGTCGAACCTAATCAAGATAGTACCGTTTCCCCTTGTTGATGAAATAGAGAACAAATCCGGGATTGGAGATGTCGCCCTTGTCATCAAATGAAATTTTCCCAAGAACTGTATCAAAATCCTTTGACCGAAGTGTTTGCGCAACCTTGGCAGCATCCAAAGTCCCGGCCGCCTTCACGGCTTTGGCCCAGACCTGGACAGCACCATAACTATAAAATGCAAATGCCTCTGGTGAATAGCCTTCCGATTTATACCATTTGACCAGTTTTTTGTTTCGCCGGTCATCCTTTGGGTCCGGCGCGAAGCTGAACTGGGCACCATCCAGCAGACGACGGTTGGAATCATCAAACTTGATACCGGAAAATGCATCACTTCCCAACAATCTCACCTTTAATTTGGCTTCCTTGATCTGACGGGCAAAAGCGAGAACTGGGCCCGGTAACCCGGGATAGAACGCGAGCTGAATGTTGTCTTTTTTCATCCGTGCGATGATCGCAGAAAAATCAAATGGCTCGGCCTTCGGTGCCATTACCTGGTAGATATCCTTCATGCCACCCTTTTTGACAAAATCTCCGGTGGTTTTCGTCAAACCTTTTGAATAGCCATTATCATCGTAGATAACTGCCAGGCGTTTGGTTTTGAAATTTCGCAGGATATGTTCGGCGAGGACAAATCCCTGCATGTCATCACGGCCTGTCGTACGAAAGGCAAGATTGTAGCCTCTATCCGTCAATTCGGGACTGGTGGATGAGGGCGACATGGCAAGCAAGTTATGCTTTTCATATATGTCCGACGCCGCGATCGACGCGTCAGAGCACAAATGCCCCATCACAAAGGCAATATCCAGTTCAACAATTTCGCTCGCAATTTTCTTCGCTTCTTCCGGATTGCAATTATCATCCCTGACAATAAATTTGACCTTTTGACCGAGCAGTCCGCCACCGTCATTGATTTCCTTGACCGCCCCACGTGTTCCTTGCTTGAATTCCTTACCAATTTTTTCGAACGGCCCTGCCATGGCCCCCACGACAGCAATCGTGATCTCTGCTTCTGCAGCCACTGGCAGCAACAGGCCGCTGAGCATCAATCCGGCGGTAAGATTTCTGAATATCGACATTGCCTGGTCCTTTTTGGTCACTCTATCAGTTTTGGTAGCGTTCGATGATGTCTTCAATGTCACCGTCTTCGCGCATCTCATCCAGCGCTTTTTGCAGGTAAGCCAGCACGTTCGGATTTGTGCTGCGATGAAAGGCGTATCCCATTTTGCCCTTCGCCAGGATCATTAATTCTTCATAATTCCGATAGGATTGCCCGGCTGTTTTCAGCGCATGACTGAACACCGAAGTCGAATACGCGACAGCGTCTATTCGCTTTTGGCCAAGCAGATACAACAATTGTTTCAGGGAATTCTTCTTCACAATGGATTCATCACTGATGGCAAACTTCCGGATCAACTGATCACCGATATCATCGCGCACCACACCAATTGACAATTGACTGAGTTCGGCCGGTGTCCGGGCCTTGATCCGACTGTCCCGCAACGCAATAACAGCAATGATATTTGGCGCAGACGGTCCAACAATTTTCATGACCTTCAAACGCTCAGGCGTATAAGTCATGCTGAAGAGCGCTGTACCCGGCTTTTTCTGAACAAATTTGTAGCTTCGATTCCAGGGGGCAATCCGGAAGCGGCTGACATCGCGTTTAACAC
>Ga0066611_10001668_pt1 | contig 11903 bp, 8 predicted proteins | sample SaaInlV_DNA_200m_FD_60376 | JGI IMG/M metagenome (GOLD analysis project Ga0066611, IMG submission 60376) | Marine microbial communities from expanding oxygen minimum zones in the Saanich Inlet - SI075_LV_DNA_200m | ecosystem: Environmental > Aquatic > Marine > Unclassified | place: British... | reverse complement strand
CTTTGGGTCAATTATTGCTGATTTAAAAATTTAACACCTAAAAAAACTCGCGCTCGATCGAAAAAACTGCGTCCCCTTGAACTTGAAGGAGAAATGTAACTTCCTATCGCGGATTTTGGGCCCCACTCCAACCAATAAAATCATCTGATTCCCATTGGTTTGAAATCAAAATGTGGCAAATTTGTTGACAGAAAAACCTATGCTTCATAAAGTTGCCACAACTTTTTGGAGCTTTTAGAGTATTCATGAACAAATCTGAGTCTGGTGTATCTTTCGTTGTACCCGTTTACAATAAGGCCACTTATCTGCCCGAAGTCCTTCTGGCTATACAGAACCAACGGGGAGATTTTGAGCGTGAATTTATTTTTATAGATGATGGGTCGACCGATGAGTCATTAACTTTATTGAAAAAGCTGACGTCTAAATGGAAGCACGTTCGGATCATTGAACAAAAAAATCATGGATCATCCCATGCGACCAATCAAGGAATCATGGCGGCGCGGTTGTCTTACATCAAATTTGTGGATGCAGATGACTTGTTGGGTGAGTACGCAACAAAGACGCTTTTGAACGGACTAGAACAAAACCCTCAAGCATGCCTCGCCTATGGGGACGTTCAGCGGTACAAAGATCGCAATGATATTGACTTAAGTTTTTACACTGATCAGCCAGAGATTCATCAGATCCATAACCCCTTGAAGGCGGCTCTTAAAAATAGCCTTTTCAATCCCACACAGTTTTTAGCCAGAACCACAGCTTGTCAGAAAGTAGGCGGCTGTGACGAACGAATCAGATATTCTCAGGAGTACACTCTGACCATACGGCTTGCCCTTGAAGGAGACTTTGTTAAAGTTCATATGCCTATGGCCTATCTTCCCGAGGAAGTAACGGGGCGTCTTTCCAATAATGTTGGCCGACAGCTACAGCGTGTCACCATGGCGTGTGCAAATTTTATGAGGGACCATCCACAGGTCCCTCGGGAAATAAAAAAGTTTGTGTGTCATCGTGCAGCAGGACGTTCGTGGAAATACCTGCATCGCCATCACGGAGAGAGTCATTTCTCCAAGTGGTTTTATTATAGTATCGCTTCTTACTTTGTTCCGGATAGGAAAACGGTTTCCTTCCTGGAGAATTGCGCGCAAGCATTTGATAAAGCAGAACAAAATGTCCATATATAGTAGACCCATTTACAGGAAGTGGTCATAGCTTCATGTGTGGATTTGCAGGATTTTTCGATTTTCAAAAGAGTCTTCGGACTCAAGAATACGCCTTTGTTGTTGATAAGATGGCAACGACACTTACCCACCGTGGTCCTGACGATTCTGGGGTTTGGGTTGATGAATCTAAAGGAATAGCCTTAGGGTTTCGGAGACTCTCTATTATGGATCTTTCCGTAGAAGGCCATCAGCCAATGCTGTCCAAGGATGGTCGGTATGTGATTGTATTCAATGGGGAAATCTATAATTTTAAGGCCCTCCGTCAGCAGCTAGATCAAGAAAGAAAAATTCCATGGAACGGGCATTCTGATACGGAAGTTCTTGTGGAGTCCGTTGCCCATTGGGGGTTCCATAAGACTTTAGAAGCATTGGAGGGAATGTTTTCTATTGCTCTTTGGGATCGAAAAGAAGAGAGCCTTTCTTTGGCTCGAGATCGTTTTGGGGAAAAGCCTCTTTACTATGGTTGGATGGGCAACGTCTTTCTTTTTGGATCAGAGTTGAAGGCCTTAGTTCAGCATCCCTCTTGGAAGGGGGAAGTGGATCGAGATAGCCTAGGACAGTTTTTGAGGTACGGCTATATTCCTGCGCCAAAGAGCATTTTTCAAGGCATCAATAAATTGCTGCCAGGACGATTTTTAACCTTATCTCCAAGGGATTTTCAGACGAGAACGGAGCATATTGCACTCTACTGGAAAGCGAGTGATAAGGCCGCGGACTCCAAGAAAAATCCATGGGGTGGCAGTATTCCCGAAGCTGTGGATGCTCTCGAGAATGCCCTTGAGAAAAGCGTTGCTCAGCGCTTGCATGCCGACGTGCCTTTGGGAGCTTTCTTATCTGGTGGCATTGATTCTTCTATGGTTGTTGCCTTGATGCAAAAAAAGGCCTCAAAGCCCATTCAAACCTATACCATTGGTTTTGAGGATCGGCGTTTCAATGAAGCGCACCAAGCAAAGCAGGTGGCGGAGCATTTGGGCACGGATCACACAGAAGTTTATGTGAACGAATCACATATTTTGGAGCAGATACGAAATCTTCCCCTTGTTTATGATGAGCCTTTTGCAGATGTGTCCCAACTGCCCACATGTTTGTTGACGCAAATAACCCGTCAGCATGTAAAAGTTGCCCTTTCGGGCGATGGGGGTGACGAATTTTTTGGAGGATATCCTCGTTACGAGAAAGCATTTCAGGACTGGAAAGGAATCTCCAGCTTTCCTGATTCCGTTCGTACGCTTATGAAAAAGATGCCGGTTCAATTGATTGCTAATTGTTTGAATCAGGCTGGGGGTTTAAAAAAACGACCTTCACGGCCGGGTGATAAGCTTTTGAAACTTTCAAAGAAATGGGCATGTCAGACACCACAAGAGGTGTATGAGCGATATCAAGCTCCGGGGGCGTTGTTTGGGCAAGTGGCAGCTGGAGAGAGTCTAGATTCAACTGCTTTCACTCAGGAGGCCTGTAGTGCCCATGGTATGGCTTCACTTCCTGAACAGTTTATGTTTTTGGATTCCCAAATATATTTGCCCGATGATCTAGAAGTCAAAATGGATCGGGCAAGTATGTCTGTGGGTCTGGAGGTGCGGGCTCCCTTTTTGGATCATAATTTGGCAGAACTTTCCTGGAGGATGCCTTGGGAATGGAAGAGTCATCCTTCTGAGGGAGCTAAATGGATTCTTCGACAGGCGCTGTATCGATATGTGCCCTCAGAACTGGTGGACCGACCTAAACAGGGCTTTGAAGTGCCCATTGGTGATTGGTTGCGGAAAGGTCTGAGATCCTGGGCTGACGATTTGCTTAATAGCAACCAAATGAAAACGCAGGGATTTTTAAATCAGGAATATATTTTGAAACTATGGGATGCTCACCAACGGGGACGAAATCTACACAATATCTTATGGCCGGTTCTTGTTTTTCAGCAGTGGGCGTCTCAGTGGCTCGGGGAAAAGATTGTTGACTAATAGGTATGGAGTTGGTAAACAGACTCACCAATTGGGGCCATTTAGGCTCGCTTAGGCGACCATTAGTAAGATTTGTATAGGTGACAGTATGAAAGTTGTAAATTCTTTAAAGACTTTAAAAACACGTGATAAAGCTTGTCGTGTTATTCGTCGCCATGGTCGTGTTTACGTTATTAACAAGCTAAAGCCCCGTTTCAAGGCACGCCAGGGCTAATTCCAGTAGAGTATTGGCTGGGATTGATGATTTATCCCTATTTTTTAGTAAGTTAGTTTCTGTATTTTTCACAAGATATCTCTTGTGTTTTTTCAGGTTAAGTTGCTTGACATCATCCCCTATTGGATCTACGTTCACGCCATGATCATGTGGTTGAAGTTAGGTGCTAAAATCTATGGCAACATTTCGAAATTCTAAAGATGCGGTTGAGTGCGAAGTAATGGTTCGACTCATGAGTACTATTGAGGGAGAGCCTGAAATATCTCAACGGAGTTTGGCTGCGGAATTGGGGATTGCAGTGGGCTTGGTCAATATCTATCTGAAGCGCTTAATCCATAAGGGATATGTTCGGGTAAGTCAGGTACCTGCTCGTCGATTTGCTTATTTTGTGACTTCCCAAGGTTTAGTAGAAAAAAGCCAAATGATTTCCGACTACTTAAGCAATTCTCTGACTTTCTTTCGAAATGCGAGATCTCAGTGTGATCAGCTTGCACAGCTGTGTGAGGAGGCAGGTTGGAAGAAAATAGCCCTATTGGGAGAGGGTGAGATTGCAGAAGTTATGCAATTGGTTTCCCATCAATTTTCCTATGATCTCAGTATTGTTGAAATTTCTGAACTTGCAGGAACCCAGTTTGATTGTGTTATTGTCACAGATATCATAAGCCCCCAGAAGATCTTTGATTCCCTTAAAGCACAGTGGCCGGAAGAAAGAATCCTTACCTTGCCGTTGTCACATATCTCGCGGAAGGTATTATCTCGTAAGGAGAAAGCAGCATGAAGCGTTGGTACGTTGCCCATACTCAGGTTTACGGGGAATCTAAAGCCGAAGACCATCTTAGGGCTCAAGGCTTCTCTGTATACATTCCTCGCATTAAAACTCTTCGACGCCATGCTCGGAAAGTAGAGACCATTCTGGCCCCCCTTTTTCCGCGATATATTTTCGTTGGCTTTGATGTGGAACAGGACCGCTGGAAGGCTATTGATTCTACCAGAGGGGTTTCTTATTTATTGCGTCACGAGGAAAAACCACTCTCTGTGCCTACGGGAGTTGTAGAAGAGTTGCAGGAACAAGAAGATGAGCAGGAAGGCTTGTCGCTTTCGTCGTTAGCTCTTTTCAAAAGGGGAGAGCGAGTTGAAGTTTTAGACGGCGTTTTTGCCGGTCACGTTGGTGTTTTTGAAGAGATGACCACTCATGCACGCGTTCAATTGCTTCTTTCCTGTTTGGGCCGAGAAGTAAAAGTGGCTCTTCCCATACATACCATAAAGGCGGCTTAAGTTTAAAATAGCGTCTTAATGTGTATGGTTTAAAAGTTTTCAGAAGTCTTGGTGATTTTCACCCAGACTGCGGCAGCCGTGGTGAAGCGGCGTTTTCCAAGAAATGACACTCAAGAGGAATCCATAAATGACAACAAATTATGCCTTAAAATCGAAGCCAGCCCTTCAGGCAATTCCTTTTATTGATCTGAAGACACAGCAATCGCGTATTCGCCCTCAAATTGATGCCGCTATTCAGCGGGTATTGGATCATGGAATGTATGCCATGGGTCCAGAAGTATTTGAGTTGGAAAAGGCGTTGTCGGATTTTTGTGGGGCTAAGAATGTTATTTCCTGTTCAAGTGGGACCGATGCTTTAGCGCTGATCTTAAGAGCAAAAGAAATCAGACCGGGAGATGCGGTTTTTGTTCCCAGCTTTACTTTTGTTGCGACGGCGGAAGTTGTGACATGGTTTGGAGCGACACCTGTATTCGTGGATGTCCTGCCTGATACGTTTAATATGGACCCTGACAGTTTGAAGCAAGGCATCCAGGCGGCAAAGAAAAATGGTCTCACGCCAAAGGGCATCATTCCTGTGGGTCTTTTTGGTCAGCCGGCTGATTATGAGCCAATCGAGGCCATTGCTGATGAGAATGGCTTGTGGGTCTTAGATGATACGGCCCAGTGTTTTGGCGCTACCTATAAAGGGCGTAAATGTGGAACAATTGGAGATGCAACAGCGACGAGTTTCTTTCCGGCCAAGCCTTTAGGATGTTATGGCGATGGGGGAGCTATCTTTACGGATAACGATGAGTTTGCCGAAATTTTAAGAAGCATGCGGATTCATGGCCAAGGGATCAACAAGTATGAAAATGTTCGTATTGGGATAACGGGTCGTCTAGATACCATCCAAGCCGCTATTTTACTTGAGAAGTTAAAAATCTTTCCCGAAGAATTGAAACAACGCCAACGAGTTGCAGATACCTATAACGAGGCTCTTAGAGATGTGGTTCAGGTCCCAGATTTGTTGGAAGGAACCACTTCTATTTGGGCTCAGTATACCGTTGTGCTGCAAGGGCAAGATCGTGATAAAGTTGTTGCAAATCTTAAAGCATTAGGGATTCCGACGGCTATTTATTATCCTATTCCTCTTCATCTTCAAAAGGCCTACGATAAATTCTTGCGGGCGACAGACTCTCTTTCGGTAAGCGAAAGTCTCTCACACAAAGTACTCAGTTTGCCCATGCATCCGTATTTAGAGGAATCTGATCAATCGAGAATCATTGAGGGGGTTAGGGCCTCCCTTTAATACCATGCGTATTGCTTTTCTTATCCCTTCCATGGAGGCTGGCGGTGCAGAACGTGTCGCAGCAATCCTTTGTAACCAGTGGGTTAAAAAGGGCCACGAGGTCAATTTAATGACTTATGAGGAAGAAGGAACTTCCTCGGCGTATGAATTAGATTCTCGTGTGAGAATTCACCAGCTTGGGTTGCATCACAAGAAAGCCACTGTGATTAGCTTTTTGCTGAAGAATTTGAAACGAATCTTGAAATTCAGAAAGGCACTGTCACAGCTGAAACCAGATATAGTTGTGTCTTTTATGGTTGAAACAAATGTGGCGGCTGTTTTGGCATCTCTTAGGAAAGATTGGTCTGTTGTTATTTCAGAACGAGTACATCCTGGTTTTTGCCCTATAGGTAAAATGAGATCAGCCCTTAGAGTGTTAACCTACGGGCTTGCGGACGCTGTTGTGGTTCAAACATCAGATATTGCAAAATGGATGGAAAATTCCCTAAAAATTACACCGTTAATTTTTCCTAATCCCATTGATTTAAATGCGAAGGTATTGACCGAAACCAATACCAAAATGGGGACGGGGAAAAAGGTAGTGGCTGGAGGAAGACTCTCTTTCCAGAAGGGATTTGATTTTTTAATTGATGCTTTTTCTAGGGTGGCAGATAAGAATCCTTCCTGGACGCTTTCCATTTATGGTGATGGTCCTGAACTTGAAAACTTAAAAAATAGAGCGAAAAAATTAGGACTAAAAGATCGTGTGGAGTTTCAGGGGATCGTTCCTGACTTGCGATCTAGACTTAGCCAGTGTGATTTGTTTGTTCATTCTGCCCGCTATGAGGGTTATCCAAATGTGGTGATGGAAGCACTGGCTTCAAACTGTTGTGTTGTTGCAACCGATTGTCCCGGGGGAACGCGGGAGCTATTGCAAGATGGGCGATATGGGAAACTTGTTCCCTGTGATGATGTCGAAAAACTTTCAATGATACTTTCAGAACTTATGAATGATGATAGTCTTCGTCAGCATATGGCTGAAAATGCATCTGGAGCAGTTAAAGATCTTGATTCAGCAAAAATTTCTAAACGCTGGACGCAGTTATTTGAAAGTTTAAAATCCAGAAATTCCGTCCCAGAAGGAGGGATAGACACACTTTTAGTTATCAGCCAGCTCGGAGTTGGGGGGACTGAAAATCATGTAACAAGCTTGTGCCAATGGTTTAATCAACAAAATGCTCATGCTACAGTTTTTAACATGCTTGGGGTTGGTAAAAACACTCAGGCGCTTCAAGAGTCAGGATTTCCGGTTCTGATGCCAAAAGGCATTTCCTTGATTCGAAACTTTAGAGCCTTAAGTTGGTTGATGTGGCCAGTTGTTGCCGTAAAGCTTTTTAAGACATTTCGTAGTGCCCGCCCCAAAGTGACGCACTTTTTTTTACCAGCCAGCTATATTGTTGGGAGTATCGTAGCACTTGTAGCGGGTATTGATACGAAGCGGGTGATGAGCCGAAGAAGTCTAAACACTTATCATAAAAAGTATCCTTTCATAAGCTGGATTGAAAGCTGTTTGAATAGGAGGACGCATGCCTTTTTAGGGAATTCAATCGGGGTAACGGATCAATTGTTACGGGAAGTTAACATAACGAAAAATCAGATGGGTCTCATCTATAATGGCGTCGATTTTTTATCATTTGAGAATACTCAGTGCACTAGTGACACTCGTGAGCGCTTAGGCCTTCAGGAAAGTAGCTTTGTTATGATCATAGTGGCCAATTTAATTCCCTATAAAGGGCATATGGATTTGTTCGAGGCATTGGGAAGCATTTCTAGTAGGTTACCAGAGAATTGGCATTTAATCGTTGTTGGGGAAGGTGATGCTTTTAAGAATAAATTAGTGGACAAGGTTTCATCGCTAGGTTTGGATGCCTCAGTTTCATTTCTTGGATCTCGTTCTGATGTTCCAGACCTTCTTGTTGCCTCAGATATGGGAGTTCTCTCATCACATGAAGAAGGATTTTCAAATTTTATACTCGAAGGGATGGCCGCTCGGCTCCCTATGGTTGTTACTGATGTAGGGGGCAATCCAGAAGCAGTTATAAATGGGAAGACTGGCATAGTTGTTTCACCTCACGACCCCAATTCACTAGGCCAAGCGATCTTGAAACTAGCAAAGGATAAGGAGCTTTCCCGAAGTATGGGAGAAGCTGGGTATTGCCGTGTTCGCGATCGATTTTCTCAAAAGCAGTGCATAGCGAACTATAATCAACTCTATGAAGGTTTATTAGAGGGAAAATCAGTGGATGAGATTTCTGCTGTTCGAGTGCAAAATTATGGAAGCTTCTAGATGGAGAAGTACGTAGGCACATGTGTGGCATAGCCGGTTTTATAGATCTTAAGACGAGATTGTCTCAACCTAAAATGGTTAAGGTTGGCCAATCAATGGGCCATGTATTGTCCCATCGGGGCCCCGATGCAGGAGATGTATGGGTCGATGCCGAAACGGGAGTCTGTTTGGCGCACCGACGGTTAACGGTTGTTGATCTGACGGAGACAGGCCATCAGCCCATGGAGTCCTCCTGTGGCCAGTTTGTGACCATCTACAATGGCGAAATTTATAATGCAGAGGAGCTGCGTACCGAGTTACTGGCCAAAGGCAGGATTTTCAGGGGCCATTCCGATACGGAAGTTCTCGTAGAGGGCTGTGCTGTTTGGGGTGTGCAAGAAATGGCAAAGCGTTTGGTTGGAATGTTTGCCTTTGCCATTTGGGACAAGAGAGAGCGTCGGTTAACTCTTGTGCGAGATCGACTTGGCATCAAGCCACTTTATTGGGGTTTGATCGGGAAGCAACTGTTATTTGGCTCTGAATTAAAGGCTTTGCGGACTCATCCTGATTGCCCAAAGGATGTGGATCGGAATGCGGTCGCCTCATTTCTACGGTATAGTAATATCCCTGCCCCTCTCACCATATATAGGGGTATTGAAAAGCTACAGCCCGGGCACATGCTATCTTTTGATGGGGTGAAGGGTATTCCAATTGTTGAATCCTATTGGACTTTGGAAGACGCCGTTCAAACTGGAAAAGACAATTTACTTTCTGGAAATGATGAGGAAGTCATTCAGGAAGTTGGAGATTTACTCGAAGATTCTGTAAAGCGCCGGATGGTTGCAGATGTGCCTTTGGGGGCATTCTTATCCGGTGGTATTGATTCTTCGACAGTTGTAGCCCTCATGCAAAAGAACTCTAAGACCCCGATTCGGAGTTTTTCCATTGGATTTGAGGAAAAGGGCTATAATGAGGCTCAGTATGCAGCAGCGGTAGCGAAGCATCTGAAGACAGATCATACAGAACTTTATGTGACATCTCAGGAAGCGAGAGAGGTCATTCCAAAATTGTCAGATATTTACGACGAACCCTTTGCCGATTCGTCACAGATTCCAACGTATTTGGTGTCTGCGCTAACACGCAAACATGTAACGGTGGCTTTGTCGGGAGATGGGGGGGATGAACTTTTTGCCGGTTACAATCGTTACACGACGGTGGAAAGGTTTCAGAAGATGACTCGTTTTACGAACCAGCCTATGAGGCAATTAATTTCCTCAGCAATTCGGAGTTGCCCGACGGGAGTATGGGATTCTATTCTAAAGTTTGCTCCTGGGGCCATGAGAATGTCTCGGCCAGGGGAAAAAATGCACAGGTTGTCCCATATTTACAGTCAGGATACGGAGAGCTTTTACCATAACTTAGTGAGCCATTGGGATCAGCCACAGAAGGTTGCTGTTGGGGCGGACAATCCGTTGGATATGATGGAGAACACGCCTATTCCAGCAAGTGTCTCTAATACCGTAGAACGAATGCAGTATTTGGATACAATGACCTATTTGCCAGGGGATATTTTGACCAAGGTTGATCGTGCCAGCATGGCAAAATCCTTGGAAGTACGTGTGCCCATACTGGATCATCGGCTTGTGGAGTTGTCTTGGCGATTGCCACAAAAATTCAAGATTCGAGAGGGTCAGAGCAAATGGATTCTGCGTCAAATTTTAGATCAACATGTGCCTAGGAAACTTTTTGATCGACCGAAAGTGGGTTTTAGTGTTCCCGTTCAGGCTTGGCTTCGGGGCCCTCTTAAGGAGTGGGCTCATGAACTGCTTTCTAAAGATTCCATAGATCGGTATGGGCTTATGAAGTGGCAACCTATAAATCAAAAGTGGCAAGAACACTTGTCAGGAAAACACGATTGGCAGTATCAGTTGTGGAGCGCTTTAATGCTCCAATCATGGTGCCAGAAATGGTTATAGAAAAATTTAGAATAGAGTAATTTATGTCAACGCCATCAGTTATATCTGCCGTTCAGAAGTTAAGAAGTCTGCTTACCCCAAAGGAAAAGAGAGAATGGCTTTCGTTTGTTGGAATTGCGCTTATTTCATCGGCACTGGAGATTGTTACAGCTTCGGTCATCGTTGTTTTTGCGCAGGTAATTAACCAACCCGAATTGGGGATGAAATATATTGTAAAAGCAGGTCTGGAAGGTTACGTGAGAAGTGATCAGGTTGTTCTTTATCTGGCAATTTTATTCGGGCTTATTTACCTAGTTAAAAATATGATTTCTGCATTTGAGGCCTTTTTTCAAAACTTTTCCATACAAAGGATGAATTACAACTTTAAGAAAGAAATGCTTAAGAGATACACATATATGGACTATAGCCTCTATCTCACGAGGAATTCCTCCTTTGGAATGACAGTGGTTGGTGGGGATATTGAGAAGGTTTATTCTACTGGGATGCCTGCATTGGCAGCAGTGATTTCCGAAGGGGTGGTATTTGTTTGTCTCGTTGGGATGATTGTCTTTATGGATCCTTCTCTTTTCGGTTTTATTTTTGGGATTGGTGGCTTTGTCGGATTTTGCATCTATAAGTGGTTTCTTCCTATGTTTTATAACTGGGGGAAACACTTGCAGGAGACAGCTTTATTAAGTACGAAAAATCTTTTGCAGTTTTTCCATGCCTTTAAAGAGATTTTGCTACTGGGAAAGCAAGATACTTTCATAGAGGTTTATCATAGAATTTCTCAGAAACGTTCTAGGATTCAAGCCGTGCAAACTGCTACAAATACGTTGCCACGCGTTGTAATAGAGGTCTTATTTGTTGGGTTATTCGTTTTAACAATTTCATATATGTCAGTGAACTATGATCAGCCGCAACAAATGTTAGGAATGTTAGGCGGGTATCTTTATGTTGGGTTTAGAGTAATGCCTGGTTTAAATAGGATAATAGGTCAGCTTAATAATTTTAAAACGGTCATTCCATCGGTTGAACGGATGGATCAGGAATACTCTACCGCATTTTCCAAAGAGAATTATGTGAATGTACCAGGATTAAAATTCGAGAAAAATATCGTAATTCGCAATGCATTCATTAAGTACAGAAGTGCTGATACGGATGCTCTAAAGAATGTTACGCTGACTCTTCAAAAGGGAGAGAGTATTGGAATTATTGGAGAAACTGGTTCAGGAAAATCTACATTCATTGATATGCTTCTAGGTCTCTTAAGGCCTTATAAAGGTGATATTTTGATTGATGGAAAGTATCCTGTAAATTCGCCCCAATGGCATAAAATGATTGGATATGTTCCCCAATCAATTTATTTGACTGATGATACAATCGAAGCAAATATTGCCTTCGGTGTGGAAGCGGAACAGATCGATATAGAAAGATTGGAAACAGCCATTAGTGGCGCTCAACTCTCGACATTTATTCTTAAGTTGCCTGATGGGGTAAAGACAATTGTGGGGGAGCATGGCGTTCGTCTTTCAGGTGGTGAGCGGCAGAGAGTTTCTATTGCCAGGGCGTTATACCATAATCCTGAGGTTTTGATTTTTGATGAAGCGACGTCTGCATTAGATAATGCAACTGAAAAGAAACTGATGGATACCATAGGAAAATTAAGTAAAGTTTGTACAGTGGTTATGGTT
>Ga0066611_10001655_pt1 | contig 11978 bp, 9 predicted proteins | sample SaaInlV_DNA_200m_FD_60376 | JGI IMG/M metagenome (GOLD analysis project Ga0066611, IMG submission 60376) | Marine microbial communities from expanding oxygen minimum zones in the Saanich Inlet - SI075_LV_DNA_200m | ecosystem: Environmental > Aquatic > Marine > Unclassified | place: British... | reverse complement strand
GACGACGATCGAAGCCGCCTGGGAAGATCGTGATAACGTCAATCTGGAAACAACCGGCGCTGTCCGTGATGCCGTTCAGGCAGCCTTGAACGCCCTTGACGATGGTTCAATGCGCGTCGCACAAAAAGACGGTGCCGACTGGGTTGTTAATCAGTGGCTGAAAAAGGCAGTGCTGCTTTCATTCCGTCTCAACGATATGACCGTCATTCCTGGTGGTCCTGGGGAGAGTACTCCCTGGTTTGATAAAGTGCCGTCAAAGTTTGAAGGCTGGGACGATGCCCGCTTCCGTCAAGCAGGCTTTCGTGCCGTCCCTAACTGTATTGTTCGTCATTCTGCTTATGTCGCCCCTGGCGCCATCCTGATGCCATCCTTCGTAAACCTTGGCGCTTATGTCGACAGCGGCACCATGGTTGATACATGGGTCACCATTGGCTCCTGCGCCCAGATTGGCAAAGACTGTCATATCTCTGGCGGTGTTGGTATCGGTGGCGTTCTGGAGCCTTTGCAGGCTGGTCCGGTTATCATCGAAGACAACTGTTTCATCGGTGCCCGTTCTGAAGTTGCCGAGGGCGTTGTGGTCGAAACCGGCGCAGTCCTGTCCATGGGTGTCTTCATCGGGGCTTCCACCAAGATTATCGATCGCGCCACCGGTGAAATTTTCATGGGTCGGGTGCCAGCCTATTCAGTTGTTGTCCCTGGCAGCCTGCCGGGTAAAAATCTGCCGGACGGCACGCCTGGTCCAAGCCTTTATTGTGCCGTTATCGTCAAACGCGTAGATGAGCAAACCCGTTCGAAGACTTCAGTCAACGAACTTCTACGGGACTAGGCATAAGATCATGTCCGCACCTGTTCTTGATGCCATCGAGCTCTCACGTGATCTGATCCGTTGCCCAAGTGTGACGCCGGAAGATGCGGGTGCACTGGATGTACTGCGGACAGCGCTGGAGAGCGTTGGATTTGTTTGTCACGACCTGACCTTCTCCGCTGATGATACGCCGGATGTGCGAAACCTTTATGCGCGCTTAGGTACTTCGAGCCCAAATTTCTGTTTTGCAGGTCATACGGATGTTGTGCCCGTTGGTGATGAAAAAGCCTGGACCGTTGACCCTTTTGCGGCGGAAATCATTGACGGTGTTTTATTTGGTCGCGGGTCCAGTGACATGAAATGTGCGGTCGCAGCCTTTGCGTCTGCGGCATCGCAAATTGCGTCCTCCAGCGACTTCGATGGATCTATCAGTCTTTTGATCACTGGAGACGAAGAAGGTCCGGCCATCAATGGCACCAAAAAGGTACTGGACTGGATGGTTGAACAAGGTGAGACCATCGGTATCTGTCTGGTGGGCGAGCCAACCAATCCAACCCGTCTTGGTGAAATGATCAAGATCGGTCGACGCGGGTCCATGTCTGGCTGGCTCACTGTCAATGGGGCTCAGGGCCATACCGCCTACCCACATCTGGCGGACAACCCGATCCCCCGGCTGATCCAGATGGTGCGTCATCTGACGGAAAATGAGCTTGACCAGGGGAACGATCACTTTCAGGCATCCACAATTGCCATGACAACAATCGATGTTGGCAATCCCGCAACCAATATTATCCCGGCCCAGGCCAGGGCAACCTTCAATATTCGCTTCAACGACAGCCACACATGTTCCAGTCTGGAAAAGTGGCTGCGCGAAGGCTTCGACAAAGTCAGTGAAAACTACGAATTGAAGCTGCACTGTTCAGGCGAGTCATTCCTGACGCCTCCTGGTTTGTTGTCAAACCTGATCTCTGAAGCCGTTCAGGATCATATGGGCATGACACCGGAGCTCAGCACCACTGGCGGTACTTCTGACGCCCGATTCATCAAAAACTTCTGCCCGGTGGCAGAGTTTGGCCTGGTTGGCCAGACCATGCACAAGGTCGATGAACGGGTAAAAGTTGAAGACATAGAGACATTGACCAATATCTATACAACTGTGCTGCAGAAATACTTTGCTCAATCAAAACAAACAGTTTGAGAGGTAACGCCTGAATGCCAGCCTGGCCGGAAATCAGTTCCTCACTCTATGGTGTCTGGCGACTGGCCCGTCGGGACCCGGGCGGCATGAACTATTTGAACCTGTCTGTTGACGGGTTCTGGCAATCCTTTTTTGCGGCTTTGCTGGCGGCTCCTGCCTACGTGATTATCTTGCTGGTGCAACGTGCAAGTACGGCAGAAGAAGCAACTTGGTTGCCGGATATTTCAAGTTATCTGTTGGGCTGGATTTGCTGGCCACTTCTGGCCCTGGTAGTCACCCGGATGTTGAACCTGTCACAAAATTTCATCCCTTATATCATTGCCTATAACTGGGCCAATGTTTTGCACATCAATTTCCTGCTGCCGATCGCAATCATCACCCATGGCGGCGTTATGCCAGATGGCATGGCTGTCGTTCTCAGTCTTTTGGCAACACTGGCAGTGCTTTTATATATGTGGTGGGTTGCCCGGGTAGCCCTGGGTGCGACAACCGGCGTTGCGATCGGGTTTGTAATACTGGATGTCTTGCTCGGGTTTCTGTTGTCCCGTGGGACCGACGCGCTATTCAGCTGACGGTTTGTCGTAAGATACATTTTCCAGATACAGACCACGCGCCGGTGCAGTTGGCCCACAGGCCTGCCGATCCGCCGCCGCCAGAGCCTCTGCAATTCGCGATTCCGGCCATTTCCCGGTTCCGACCATTTTCAAACTGCCTACCATGGACCGAACCTGGTTGTGCAAAAACGAACGGGCGCGTACCTGAACCCTGATATTCACACCATCGCGCTGCACAGAAATATAGTCCAGCGTTTTGACTGGTGATTTTGCCTGACAGGCAGTTGCCCTGAAAGTCGTAAAGTCATGTTTGCCGACCATCAGCTGGGCCGCACTGTGCATGACGTCAGCGTCCAGTTCCGGGCGCACATGCCAGGCAAGACCGGCTTCAAACGTCAGGGGGATGTAGCGGTTGATGATACGATAAACATAGGACCGTCCCGTCGCTGAGAACCGTGCATCGAATTCATCATCAACGGCTTCGGCCCCCAGAATAACAATGGGGCTGGCCTTCAGATGATAGTTCAGAGCATCGCGAACCGTGTTGGCCTCTGCATCACGCAACAAATCCAGATGCGCAACCTGACCCAGGGCATGTACGCCGGTGTCTGTGCGCCCGGCACCAAAAATCCTGGCATCCTCGCCACAAAAAGCCTTTACAGCATCTTCAATGGTTTGTTGAACAGACGGGCCGTTGTCCTGACGTTGCCATCCGACGTAAGGCGATCCGTCATATTCGATGATGAGTTTGAAGCGGGCCATATGGATTAAACATGAACTGGCGCACTAAAGCGTCAGTTCTGCTCCCACCGGAACAGGAAACCCGCGCAATAAATCTGCCGACGACATCGCCTTGCGACCGCCGCGCTGTACCAGATCAAGCTGGAGGGCTCCCTTTCCACAGGCAACAGTTAAGGGCGCTTCCAGCACCTTTCCTGCAATCCCGCCATTTTCAACGGGTGTACAGCCCAGAATTTTTATCCGCTCGCCTTCACACAAAAACCAGGCCCCGGGAAATGGTGCCAGACCCCGAATATGACAATCCAGCTCCGGCGCTGGCCGCGTCCAGTCAATCCGGGCTTCAGCTTTGTCGATTTTACTGGCGTAAGTAACGCCTTCATCCGGCTGTTTTGTTGCCGTCAGTGACCCGGCTTCCAACTGCGACAGTGCCTTGGTCATCAATTTGGCCCCTATGACGGCCAGATCATCCTGCAAACTGCCAGCCGTTGATTGACCGTCAATCTTCATCCGATCAGACAACACAACATCACCTGTATCGAGGCCTACGTCCATTTGCATGATGCAGACGCCGGTTTCGGCATCGCCTGCCATAATGGCCCGCTGGATAGGTGCAGCACCACGCCAGCGCGGCAACAAGGACGCATGAACGTTAAAGCATCCATGCGCTGGTGCGTCGAGGATGGCTATTGGCAAAATCAGTCCATAGGCAACAACAATCGCGGCATCAGCTTCGATGTCTGAAAATAGCTGCTGCTCAACTGGATCCTTCAAGGATACTGGACAGCGGACTTCAATGCCTTTTTCTTCGGCAAACTTTTGCACCGGCGATGGTCGATCTGCCTTGCCCCTGCCCGCTGGGCGCGGAGGTTGACTGTAGACACAGGCGACTTCGTGCCCGGCTTCAATCAATGCTGCCAGCGTTGAGACGGAAAAATCCGGGGTGCCCATGAAAACGAGTTTCATTGCCTTAACGAACCGGTTCGTTCTGGCGTTTAAGTTTTTTGAGCTTGCGCAGGATCATGTTGCGACGCATGGACGAAATATGGTCGACAAATAAAATACCTTCGAGGTGATCCAGTTCATGCTGGATACAGGTGGAGAGTATACCGGCTGCATGTAGCTCCTGAGCTTCACCATCACGATCCAGATAAGTCACCCGTACTTCGTCAGGACGCACGACTTCAGCGTAGTGTTCCGGCAACGACAGACAACCTTCTTCATGGACACGGTCATCATCAGAAGTCCAGACAATTTCCGGATTGATCAGAAATACCGGATTTCCTTGTTCGCCTTTGTCATTCACAACATCGATCACAACAATGCGTTTGTTAACACCAACCTGAATTGCGGCAAGGCCAATACCCACTGCATCGTACATGGACGCCAGCATATCATCGAGCAAAGCCCGGATGCCGTCGTCCACGACAGAGACAGGTTCAGAAACCACCTTGAGGCGGGGGTCGGGGGCAACAATGATCGGCAAAACAGCCATAGCCAGCACGTACTCGCAAGTTTGGGATCGAAAAACAATGGAACGCCCGTTGAGGAACGGAACAGCGGTTTAGGTAAGATGGTTGGGAGCCAAGGTCAAGCCATGAGTGAGCTTAACGCCGGGGGGTGATCGGGGTTATACTCTTTCAACGGGCGAGATGTCGCGCTGGTAAGTAATTGGGAATACGGAAAATATGGATATCAGCTTGTTCATTGTTGCAGCAGTTGCAGCGATTTCAACGATTGGACTGATTGTCCTGCAGCTTCGGGCTGCGCGCATTAACGGCGACCTGAACCGTAAAACCACTGAAATTGCAGAACTTGTTACCCGGCATGCGGCCGAAGTTACGGATATCAGGGAAGCCGTGGTTCAAGCCCGAACCCGTCTGGAAAGTTCTCAGGAAACGATCAAGGAACTGAATTCCACAATAGAAAATCTCGAGGCTGAAAAGGCGCGCCTGGAAAAAACCCGAACCGATGCCGAAAAGCGCGAAGCCCTGGCCGTTCAGAAAGTCGACGAAACAGAACGTCGAATGGAGGACTGGGAGGCGGCAAAGAAGCAAAATATCGAAGCGGCGAAAGCAGCAACACTTGAGTCAGCCAATATTCTGTCATCCAAGTTGCTGGAAGATCACAAACGCGAAGCCGAGGAAGTCAAGAAAAGCAGCGAAGAAGAAGTCGAAAAAACTTCTGAAAAACTGCAAAAGGAATTCACTGACGTCGTAAAATCTGTTGCCTCCCTGAACGATCAGGTCAGCAAGAACCAGGACACACTGGGCACCGTCTGGAATGCCCTGACCAACCCTGCAGGTGTTGGGTACTATTCTGAAATCAGCCTGGAAAACACGCTGAAGTCATTTGGTTTGCAACCTGATCTTGATTTCCACATGCGCCGCAAAATGGCGGAAAGTGACACAGGCGGAAAATTAATTCCCGACGCCGTCGTCTTTTTACCAGGCAACAGTCTTCTGGTGATTGACAGCAAGGCATCAAAGTTTTTTTTGGAACTGGCTGACGCGATTGATACAGAGGACGAAGAGCAAGCCTATCAAAATCTGGCCAACAGCATGCGCCAGCACTTGCGTGGTCTCGCTGGCAAAGACTATCAAACGGCCATAAAAAAGGATTACCGTCAGAGCGGTCGTGGTGATGAAGTCGGGCGCATTCTCAGTATTATGTATCTGCCGAATGAAGCCGCCCTTGAAAAACTGAGCCACGCAGACTCAGATTTTTCTCAAAAAGCAGCAGACGCAAATATCATTCCGGCAGGACCGGTCAGCCTTTCCGCCATCATCGGGTTTGCGTCCGCTGAAATCGATCTGGGTCGTCAGGCCGCAAATCAGGAAAAAATTATCTCGTCTGTTCAGTCGTTGCTGGAAGCCTTTGAAGTTGCGATGCGTGCCGTTGATCGCACAGGCAGCAGCATCAAAAGTGCCGCTGAAAACTACAAAAAACTTGCAAACTCGATTAACAGTCGCCTGTTACCCAGAGCACAATCCCTTGTCAAACTGGGCGTAAAGCCTTCCAGCAACAAGGACCTGCCGCGTGCCCTGAAGAGTTTCCAGGTCGTCGCTTCGGACACACCTGATGTCATTGAAGGGGAAGCGAAAGAAGTTGGCGGAACAGAACAGATATCAGATCAGTCTGACGATTAACTCAGCGTCGACCAAAAAGTCGTTCAATATCAGATAGTTTTAACTCTACATATGTCGGGCGGCCATGGTTGCACTGACCTGAATTTGGTGTGGCTTCCATCTGGCGCAAAAGACTGTTCATTTCAGGTCCCGTAAGACGGCGCCCTGCGCGGACACTTCCGTGGCAGGCCATCGTCGAGCATACCTCGGCTAACTGATCTTCGAGAATCGCGGCCTGATCAAGTTCCTTCAAATCGTCGACCAGATCACGCAATAGACCCTTCGCGTCAACTTCTCCCAGCAAGGCAGGTGTTTCACGAACAACCAGGGCACCCGGGCCAAAAGCTTCTATGGCCAGACCAAGTTTGCCAAGTTCTTCTGCACGCGCCAGCAACAAATTGACTTCGTCTTCCGGCATCTCCACCACATCCGGCAGCAACAAACGCTGTGTGGCAACCCCGTCAGCCAGCAAGGCCTGCTTCATGCGCTCGTAGACCAGTCGCTCATGCGCTGCATGTTGGTCGACGATGACAATACCATCTGCGGTTTGGCTGACGATATAGGTGCTGTGCACCTGCCCACGGGCGGCCCCAAGAGGATAAGCATCATCATCCAGGGGCTGTTCATCCACTTGATCTGTATCTGCACGGCCAGACGGCGCATTGAAGGCGTCACGTTCAAAGGGTGCCTGCGCCTGATATGAAGCCTCAGCCAGTTGGCCCTGCACCGGGCGGGGTGCATAGCCAAATGACCCGCTGCCACGGCGCAATCCGCCTGTTGGTGAGAGCCCGGTTCCATCACCGGGCCGGGCGGCCCCCAGAGCCGCATATCCGCCGGTAGACGAGGCCCGATGCCCGGCTTCGGCCAGAGCGTGTTTGATACCGGAAACAATCAGGCCACGGATCAGGCCACTATCACGAAAGCGGACTTCTGCCTTGGCGGGGTGAACGTTGATATCAACCGAACTTGCATCTATTTCCAGAAAAAGAGCTACAAGAGGATGCCGGTCACGTGCCAGCAAATCCTGATAGGCACCGCGTACCGCGCCTATAATCAAACGATCCTTAACCGGACGACCATTAACAAACAAAAACTGCATCTGGGCATTGCCGCGATTATAAGTCGGTAACCCGGCGTAACCTGTCAGCGTGACGCCTTCGCGTTCCGCATTGATCGCGACAGCATTGTCTGAAAAGTCCTTACCCATAACCTGGCCCAGACGAACCAGACGGGCTTCAAAAAGATCACCCTGTGTTGCCGCAGCGTAATTCAGGATTGTACGGTCCCCGTCACCGAGGCTAAAGGCGATGCCTGGATGGGCCATGGCCAGGCGTTTGATCGTGTCGCCTGCATGCGAAAGTTCGGTTCGATCCGTCTTAAGGAATTTCAAACGGGCTGGAGTTGCATAGAACAGGTCCCGGATTTCTATGCGGGTTCCACCTGCCAATGCGGCTGGTTTACTGGCTTCGACGGCACCACCGGTCACATTGATTTGCCAGGCGTCTTCGGAACTCGTTTCCCGACTGGTGATCTGCATGCGACTGACCGAACCGATTGACGGCAGCGCTTCACCGCGAAAACCCAGAGTTTCGATATTCACCAGATCATCGCCATCCAGTTTTGATGTTGCATGACGTTCAATTGCCAGTTCCAGCTCGTCCCGGGTCATGCCGGAACCATCATCACTGACCCTGATCAATTGCCGGCCACCGTCTGCCAGAACAACATCAATACGACTGGCACCCGCATCGATCGAGTTTTCTACCAATTCCTTGACGGCTGAGGCCGGTCGTTCGATGACCTCACCCGCAGCGATCTGATTAACAAGGGCTTCTGGCAGTCGGCGGATGGTCAAAGCGAATTCCTGCTCAATCTTGCAAAAGTTTGCGGGCCAGTATTTTGCCTTCTTCCACGGCAGGCTGGTCGACCGCATTTACGCCCAGTAAACGTGCTGCAATATGGGTTTCCAGCATGAAATGCATAAACAATGCCCCCATTGTTTCTTCGTTCAGGGTCTCTATTTCAATCAGCCGGGTTGGTCGACCATTCTGGACCAATGTCTCACCGGTTGCCTGATAAAGGGCACTGACGACATCCCCGATAACTTTATCACCGAGATACTCAAACCCGGCGAGTTCCGCCAGTTCGGGTGAGATTTCCGGACCCGGGGTCGCTGAATTTATCCCGATCAGTGTAAACAATTTGTCTTTTGGACCGTCGAGATAAAGCTGTAATTGACTATGTTGGTCAACAGGCCCATTGGCCTGCACCGGCGTTGTCCCCAGACCATTTTTGCCGAGACTTTCGGCCCACAGTTGGCAGTACCAGGCGGCAAAGGACTTCAGTTGATTGCTGTAAGGCATCATCACACTGGTCGAAATATTGTTATGTCGAGCCAGGCCGACCGAAAGTGCAGCGCCTGCAACAGGTGCAGCCGTTTCAGGACTGCGCATGGTTTCTTCAAGGACCCTTGCGGCCCCCTTGCGCACCAGTCCGGCATCCTGACCAGCAGCAAGTGTCGGGATCAAGCCGACCAGAGATAAAACCGAGAACCGTCCGCCGATATCTGTCGCGTGATCCAGAACCTGAATGTTGTATTTTTCGGCAATCCGGCGCATTGGATTATCACCGGGTTCTGTAATTAAAACAAAATGATACTGAAGGTTTTTTTCACCCATGGTTTCGCGGACGGCACTAAGTGCAGTCAAAAACTGCGATAATGTTTCAACCGTGCTGCCTGACTTTGAAACCACGAGATAGGCTGTGCGTCCCCGATTGGATTGCGTCAGCAAACGATTGAAGCTGTAACCGTCCAGATTATCCATATAATCCAGCGTCAGACCATCGGGCGTGCGATACCATTCACCATCGACGATTGACGTAAGCGCCTGCCCGCCAAGTGAAGACCCACCGGTTCCCAGCACAACAAGACGGTCAAAATTTTCACGAAAGTGTTCCGCCACGTCTTCCATGGCTTCCATGTCGGCATGTTCGTTGGCCAGGCCCAGCGGTGCCAAACCACCCGATGATAATTCGGCAGCCATATCCTCGGCGGCTAATACCGCTGTTGCAATCAACGCCTCATAGGCATCTTTTTCCAACCCGCCGGGACCTGCAGCAGTCGAAAAACAATTCTCGATTTTTTGGTGGTAGAGCATATCTGACGCTTGTTCCTGTTCCCCAAAGATTGCGTCTAATCCTACCAGAGATCAGTTCGTGGAACCAATAGTTACAGGAGCGTTTCCCGTACCAGATTGCTCAGCCGTCTATGTCAGCCGGATCGCCGACAATGACCCATGTCATGGCATTTGGCTGCAACAGCCGACGGGCGACACGGCGGATGTCTTCAGCGCTAACGGTATTAATGAAGCCCGGTCGCCGTTCGATATAATCCCGGCCCAGATTGCTGATCCGAATGGCAACAAGCATCCGGGCAATCTTGGCATTCGAATCAAGCCTCAAGGGAAACGATCCGTTCAGAAAAACCTTGGCTTTGGCCAGTTCATCATCGGATATGCCCTTATCAGCGAGTTTTTTGATTTCTGCTTTAACCACTTCAACGGACTCGGCGACCCGCTCGTTGGCTGTACCCAGTCCACCCAGATAGATGGCAGAATGTTCAAAGGGATAAAGATAACTGTAAACAGAATAAGCAAGGCCCCGCTTTTCACGGACTTCCTGATAAAGACGCGACGTAAAGCCGCCACCACCCAAAACATAATTCATGACGTAGGCCGCGTAATAGTCAGGATCATCACGCATAATGCCGGGCATACCAAACATCACAACGCTTTGCGGGTTTGGTTTGCGGATGACGATTGTTGAGCCCTTCGATGAAGGCATGACCTTGCTAACTTCCGGGGTCACCGTATTGCGGGGAAGCCCTGAGAGGGCAACGTCCAGCAAACGGGCAATTTCCTGAGGATCAACGTCGCCAACAGCGCCAATAATCAAGCCTTCAAGACGGAAGTTGTTTTCAACAAAGGTTTTCAGGTCTGCGGACGTGATGCGAGCAACACTTTCCTTTGTGCCCAGAGTTGGTCGGCCATAGGGATGGTCGCCGTAGGTTTTCTTGAACCAGGTTTTGGCGGCAATCGAATTGGCATCTTCAAGTTGACCGATCAATCGCGTCTGGATTTGGCTTTTGATACGCTCCACAGCTTTTTGATCAAAGCGAGGTTGCTGCAAGGCCAAAGCCAAAAGACGGAAGGCTTCATCCCTGTTTTTACTCAGTGTTTTCAGGCTGATCCGGAAAGTGTCCTTGCTGGAGCTGAAAGACATGGAGATTGCCAGTTCTTCCAGCCGTGTTTGAAAGGCCAAAGCATCAAGGTCCCCGGCACCTTCGTCCAGTGTGGCTGATACCATGTTCGCCAAACCACCCAGACCATCTGGTTCGTGCACGCCGCCACGTGGGAACGATATTTCCACAGACAGGATTGGGATGGATTTCTCCTGGACATACCAGAGGCTGAGGCCAGCAGGCGTTTCCAGTTCAGATATATCAGTGGCATGAGCTTGTGCGCTGAAAAAGAGTGAGACGACAACAAAGGTTGTCAAAAAAATCGATGCGAATATCCGGCAGATCGTCATCGGATTAACCCTTCTTCTTTGGCAACAGCAAGCCCGTCACGGACCGGCGTAAATCAAGAACTTCGCGCGCAGCTTCCTGAACTTGTTCACGTGTCACAGCTTCGACACGTAGGGGCCAGGTCTCTACTGCTTCGACAGTTTCGCCTATCACAAGTGCCCGTCCAAAAATTCGGGCCTTGCGGGTAACACTGTCCCGGGCATAAGTCGCGAGCGCCAACATTCCTGCCTTGGCCCGGTTAAGTTCGGCATCGGTTACACCATCCGTAATAATCTTCTTGAGTTCTGCATCCACGGATTTCTCAACCTTTGCCAGTTCGCCGCCAGGAACGGGCCTGGCATACAGCCCGAATCGCGCTGGTCCTACGGAGCCCCCGCTGAACCACGACCCAGCTGAAGCTGCAATTTTTTGTTCAACAACAAGGGCTTGATAGAGGCGGCTGGTGGTGCCACCGCCGAGTATTTGAGCCAACAAATCCAGCGGTTCTGCCAGTTCCTTTTTTTCGTCGAAGGCACCCGGTGCCAGATAAGTCCGGCTCCAGGACGGTTGGCGCACACGTTCGTCGCGCAGTTCCACCCGGCGAGCCGAGAGTTGGGGGGGCTCTTTCGGCCAATTGCGGGCCGTTACAACACCGCGTGGTATCGCTCCGTAATATTTCTGCGCCAGTTCCTTGACCGTGGCAGTCGTGACGTCCCCGGCGATCACCAGGATGGCGTTATTCGGCGCGTAATATTGACGGTAAAAGGCAAAAGCATCTTCCCGATTAAGCTGCTGGATTTCATGAGCCCAACCAACAACAGGAATACGATATGGCGTAGTCAGGAATTGTGCGGCCGAAGTCTGCTCCCGGAGCAACGAGGCAGGTTTATTCTCGGTACGAGAACGTCGCTCTTCCATTACGACGTTACGTTCTGACACAATATCTTTTTCAGACAATGTCAGATTGGTCATTCGGTCTGCTTCCAGC
>Ga0066611_10001612_pt1 | contig 12202 bp, 14 predicted proteins | sample SaaInlV_DNA_200m_FD_60376 | JGI IMG/M metagenome (GOLD analysis project Ga0066611, IMG submission 60376) | Marine microbial communities from expanding oxygen minimum zones in the Saanich Inlet - SI075_LV_DNA_200m | ecosystem: Environmental > Aquatic > Marine > Unclassified | place: British... | reverse complement strand
GATTTCAACCAGCTGCAGTGCAAAAGTGAGGTCATGTCCGGCCATGGGGTGATTGCCGTCCAGGGTGACATGCTCGTCATCAATGGCCGCGATCAGTACCGGAAAGGCCTGCCCGTTTTCGTCCTGTACCTGCAAGGTCATGCCAGGCTCGACCGGCATGTCATCGGGAACCATATCGCGTGGAAAGTTGCGCAACAAATCTTCATCGCGTGCGCCATAGGCTTCGAGCATGGGAATGGTAATTGTCTGGGCTTCGCCAGGTGACATCGCAATAATAGCGGCCTCAAATCCGGGAATAACCTGGCCACCGCCAACTTCAAATTCCAGCGGATCACGCCCTTCGGAACTATCAAATACGGTACCGTCAGGCAATGTGCCTTTGTAATGCACGCGCACCTTTGTGCCGTTCTCAATCTTGTTGCTCTCGTCGGCCATGCCGCTCTCCTGAATCAGTATCTGTGTGAAAAATCTGGCTGCCGCCGGGATGGTTCTGTCGAAATCGCCCATACCCTATATATTTGCGCCGACAATTGCAAAGCTGGCAGACCGATTTTCAAAACGGGGTTAACCCAGCCGTGTCAAAAGGTCCTCTGCCTCGCGGGTCGACAGGTCCCGTATCTTTTGTGCCAGGCGATTTGCCAGTTCTGTATGCCGCGCACTGAGGCCACTGGTATCAACGGTAACTTTTGGATGCGACAGGTCCGACAGTTTCCGCAACTCTTCTGCGTCGTCCCAGATAATATCAAAGTAGGTGCAAGTCTGGCGGATCAATCCAGGTGACGGCCGCCCCCGGTGGCCATGCTCCAAAGCGGACAAGTATGCAGGGGAGACTTCAAGGGCCGCTGCCATTTGTTTCAGTGTTACGCCGACCTCGGCGCGCAGATCCCGGATTTTTTCAGCAAAGGGCGTCATGCGTTGTCCTCCAGAACTGTAATTACTTCAAGCGACGCAATCGTACATACAAGGCACCATCGCCGCCATCACGTGGCAGGGCGGCCTGGAAATCAACGACCCACGGTGCCAGATTTCGGGCCGACAACCAGATCGGCGTCATCCGGCGCAACACACCACGCGTGCTGCCTTCCAGAAATCCATGCTGCTGTTGTGCGCCATCGGGCGCACCTTTGCCGGTAATGACCAGAACGCATCTCTTGCCCGACCGGGCTGCATTTTCGATAAATTTGATAAGCCGCAAATGGGCCTGGGCCTGGGTCATGCCGTGCAGATCCAGTTTGCCGTCAATCTCGATTTTACCTTGCTTGACCTGTCGCAATGTGCCCCGGTCAAAACCATCTTGCGGCATTGGCGCCGCAGCCGGGGCAGGCATGTCAGGTCGCCGGTAAACCGGAGGCTGTTTTTGTGATTTCACCGGTTTGCCTACAGGGGCAGCTCCCGGAGTGCTATCCAGAAATGGGTCCACGTCAACAAACCGGCGTCGCGTTGTGGAATCCAGAGGCGTCGCTGTCTCCATCACGGTGCGAAACAAATCATCGCCTTCCAGGGGCCTGGCCCCTGGTTTCGACCTGGGCTTTCTGTCAGTCCTCTTTGACATCATCTACAATTACGATGTGCAATCGACGGGGGCCGTGGGCACCCATAAACAATGTTTTATCGATATCGGCTGACCGCGATGGACCGGTGACCAGGTTCACATTCCGCGGCATGAAGTTACCATCCCCCGCCCGTGGATCGCGCAGGCGCATTTTTGCCCAGCCTTCTTCATAGGTGCCGACAATGTCACTTTTGCGCACGATGGCAATGTGGTTGTCCGGCAAAAAATTCAGGGTCGTTGGTGTGTCTGCGCTGGAGGCCATCATCAAGGTGCCGGTTTCAGCGATAGCAGAAAATACCGGTGTGATGCCAACGGCATCTGATGTCTGCGCCCGGTCACGGCGCAAGGTCAACATGGACTGATCATCCCAGGGAATTTCATCCATGCACAGGTCGGGAGACATAACGGCTTCGGCAGGCAAATTATGTTCTGCCAGCCAGGCACTGACCGCCCCGGGTACATCCTTGATATCATCTACATCGTCAATGGTCGCAGCAGCGACGCTCAGCATCTCGCGGAACAGATCGACCAGCGCTTCGCCTGAAATCTGTCCGCGCGCAGGTATGGGGTTAATCTCCGGTTTGACGCCGGGTTTCGCCAACCAGTCAGTAACGGCCTGTTCGGATTTTGCCCGTTTATCGTTACCCAGCTTGCCCCGGATACGTCCCAGAATTTGATCGCGTGCACCGGTCATGAGCCGCCTCCCGCGCGTCGTTGTTTTCGCGCCCTGTATTGTGCCATGAATGTCTGACCCTCAGGCGCTGGCAGATCACGGGCACCGGTCCAGCCACTGGCGAGGGGCACGGAACGCAGTTTGCCTTTGCTGCCAGCCATTAGCTTAAGTGCTTTCATGGCAAGGCCTGTGGCAAATCGATAGAGCATCGGATGGCGCGCAAAAAAGGCCCAGACTGCAATGCCAGTGCGTTCGATGGGGGCGCCCAGTTTGGCATTGTAGGCATTTTCACGGTGCTTTCGCAGCATGCGCGGCAGCGGAATCCGTTCGGGGCAAACTTCCTGGCAACGACCACAGAAAGTTGAGGCATTGGGCAGATGGCATGAATCCTCTAGGCCGACAATATTGGGTGTCAGCACAGATCCCATCGGTCCGGGATAAACCCAGCCATAAGCGTGTCCGCCAATAGTTGACCAGACCGGACAGTGCATCAGACAGGCACCGCATTTGATACAGCGCAGCATATCTTCAAATTCGCTGCCGACCATTTCACTGCGGCCATTGTCCAGAATGATGACATGGTAACTGGATGGTCCGTCCAGATCTTCGGACCGTTTGGGTCCACTGGAGAAAGTCGTATAAACCGAATATTCCTGACCCGTCGCCGAGCGCGCCAGAATCCTGAGAAGCGTTGAGGCATCTTCCAGAGTCGGGGCAATTTTTTCAGGCGTCGCCAGAACGATATGCATCTTTGCCAGAGTCTGGGTCAGGTCACCATTGCCTTCGTTGGTGACGATGACCGTTGATCCTGTTTCAGCGATCATGAAGTTGGCACCGGTAATGCCGACATCTGCCGTTACATATTTTGGCCGCAGAATTTCCCGGGCTTCTTCAAGCAATTCCCTGGGATCTTCCAGGCGTTCAGTCTTGCCATATTTTTTGTGATGCTCATGGAACAAGTCTGAAACCTGGGCCTTGGTCTTGTGAATGGCTGGCGCAATGATGTGGCTGGGGCGCTCGTCCGCCAGCTGGATGATGTATTCACCAAGGTCCGTTTCAATCGGCTCAACCGAATGTTCTTCCAGGAAATGGTTCAGGTCCATTTCCTCGCCGATCATCGACTTGCCCTTGGTTACAGTTTTGGCATCGATTGAGCGGCATAGTTCCAGCACTTTCTGGCGCGCCTGTTCCGGTGACTGGCACCAGTGTACTTCGCCACCGTTCTTGATGACGTTGGCCTCGAAGGTTTCCAGATACACGTCCAGATTTTCCAGCACATGCTTTTTGATCTGAACAGCACCATCGCGGATATCGTCATATTCTGGCAGTTTTTCGATGGTAGCGAGGCGACCAAAAACAAATCCACCCTCCATACCCTTGAGGGCCGACTGGAGGTTTTCATCCTTCAGGGCCTTGCTGGCATTTTCCTTGAACGTCCGGGTTTCAGGTATCATTTGCCATCTCCCGTACTTTCGGCACCGATAGGCGGTGTGTCTGTCATACCTGCCAGAACTTCTGCAATATGGCGTACAGAAATGGGCGAGCCTTCTCGCTGCAAGCGACCTGCGATATTCAACAGACAGCCAAGATCACCACCTAAGACAGTAGCGGCATCCGTTGACCCCAACGCTTTCGTTTTGGAAGAAACGATGGCCCCGGAAATTTCTCCATACTTGGCTGAAAAGGTGCCGCCAAATCCGCAACAGACATCCCGGTCCGGCGCTTCTTCAAGCTCAAGACCTTTTACGGAATCCAGAAGTTTGCGTGGCTGATCACGGATGCCCAGTTCTCTCAAGCCGGAGCAAGCGTCATGATAAGTCACCGTTCCGGCATAGGCCGCCTCAACGGCCTCCACACCCAGACGATCCGTCAGAAACGAAATCAATTCAAAAGTTTTACCGGACAGGGCTCGTGCCTTTGGACCCCAGACATCGTCTTTCTGAAACAGCTGGGGATAGTGCACCTTGATCATGCCGGTGCAACTTCCGGACGGGGCAACAATATATTCGTAGTCCTCAAAAGCTTCGATCACCTGTTTGGCGATGGCCTCTGTCTTGTCCCGCGCACCCGAATTGTAGGCCGGTTGACCACAACAGGTCTGTGCCTCGGGTACAAATACTGTGCAGCCCGCATCTTCCAGCAACTGCAAGGCAGCAAAGCCGACAGTGGGGCGAAAAAGATCGACCACACAAGTGACAAACAACGCGACATTGACTGGTTTCGAATCCGGGTTTTTTGAGGACAAGGTTCAGGTTCCGATTTTTGAGATGTCAAAATTTGTGGTCTGATAGATTTGATTGATCCAGTTGCCGTACAACAACTGGGCATGGCTGCGCCAGTCATTGCGCGGCTCAATGGCTGGATCATCCTGGGGGAAATAATGCGCCGGAATTCTGGTTCCGTCATCTTTTTCCAGATCGCGGAAATATTCTTTTTTCAGAGTGTTCGCATCATATTCAAAATGATTAAAGACAAAGGCCCGGCGGCGAGCTTCGTCCTGGGCAATACAGACACCGGATTCATCCGATTCGGCCAAAATGGCCAAATCATCGTGTTTTTCAATATCCGCATGCCTGACTTCGGTCCAGCGTGACACAGGCACCCTGAAGACATCATCAAATCCGGCAATCAAGGGATGGCGCCTTATCGTCCGGCGGTGATCAAAAACGCCTGAAAGTTTTTTCCCCAGATCATATTTCGGCACGCCATAATAATGATGTAGTGCTGCTTGACCGGCCCAGCATAAAAAATAGCAACTGTGCACATGGGTCGCAGCCCAGTCCAGAATCTGGGCGAACTCCGGCCAATATTTTACGTCCTCGAATTCCAGCCGTTCAATTGGCGCACCGGTAATAACAAGACCATCAAATTTGCGGTCCTTGACCTCAGGCCACGGTTGGTAAAATGCCGCCATATGTCCCTGCGGCGCATTCGTCGCCTCATAACTGCCTGTTGTCAGCAGCGTCAGCTCGATCTGCAAAGGCGTGCGACCCAACTGACGGATCAACTGTGTCTCCGTCTTTACTTTCTCCGGCATCAAATTCAAAAGGGCGATTTGCAAGGGGCGAATGTCCTGGCGTACAGCATCCTGTTCGCGCAACAGCGCAACACCTTCATCCAGCAGAAGATCAGTTGAGGGTAAATCGTTGGGTATCTTGATCGGCATCAGTTTCTTTCTCCGGTCGCCTCTATACGCCGGGCGACCGTTTTTGGCAAAAGTAAAAAGTATCGGCCCTGGTGTTTCATCCGGCCCGCAATCTGTTCCGCACGCTCTCCAAAGCCCCAGAAAACATCGCCCCGGACCGGGCCACGAATGGCACCACCGGTATCCTGGGCAATCAGCAATCGCTGTAATTTCCAATCCGGCTGTTCAATCTTTTCGGCCGGTGCCAGGGCGTCCAGCCAGATCGGCACGCCCAGTGGAATGAATTTTCGATCAACGGCCAGGGAACGACCAGGCGTCAGGGCAACGCTTTGCGCACCAATGGGGCCATCACCTTTTAGTTCGCGAAAAAACACAAAAGACTTGTTCAGGGACATCACGTCCCCGGCTTCATCCGGGTTTTTGTTCAGCCAGTCACGAATGGATTGCAGGGAAACCGTTTTTTTTGTAACGGCGCCACGCCGGATCAACTCGCGACCGATTGCCGTATAGGGCTGGCCGTTCGTCGCAGCATAACCCACACGCATCTCGCCCCCATCTTCAAGGGCAACCCGTCCTGATCCCTGTATCTGCAAAAAGAAGGCGCTGACCTTGTCGTCGACCCAGACCAGGGGTTTCGCCTCGTCCGCCAAACCACCGGCGACAATTTTTTTTCTTTCCGGATAGGGTTTCAATTTACCGCTAAGCAATCGCCCGGCAATTCGCCGCCCGCTCAGATCAGATCGAAAATCCCTGAGCTCAACAGTTATCAAATCGTCAGGTCGGGCAAGTAGTGCTGTTTGGTAGGGGCCTTTTTGTTTCAGACTTCCCCGCAATAAGGGCTCATAATATCCGGTGAACATGCCGGTTTCTTGTTCGCCGTTCCGGGCCTGCATGGGCGTAAACCAGGTTTCGAAAAACTGTCTGGCTGCCGGATCATCGTCCGGCTTGATTTCTATCGCTTGTTGGCAAAGCGGTTGCCAATCCGAAATCTTGCCAGCGATACCTTTCGCTCCGAGGGAGCGATCCGCCGGGCGTTTCAGAAAACGGGCACAGGTTTTTTGGAAGGCGACAAGTGATTTCGCATGCCGGTCTTGCTGCCAGCCTCGCAGGTCGCTGAATTCTGCTTTTTGCAGGGCCAGGCCATCACGTATCGGGGCGGGTCTGAAAATGTGAAGAACCGCGCCCGCCAAAATCAAGACCAGAGCAAGAATCAGGGCAACAAGGTTCGAATTTGATTTCACAGATCTGATCGCCTTCCACCGCGCCAGTATTTCAGACGCCGCGGTTTTTGCATTCAGTTTGCCTTGCGGGTCGCAATCAATGGCCAGTTTGGATCCCTGGAACGGACATCCCGGGCAAAGGTCCAGATATCGACAACCTCGTCGGTAATATCAGGTGACCCGGAGAGTGTTTCACCATCGGGGCCTTTTACTTCATTGGTCATCTGGGCGGTAAACTTGATCGTTATCTCAGCGTGCCCGCCGTCCATCCGGATTTCAATTGGTTCAACATCATCAATTGTGACCAATGTCGTCTCAAGGGTTTCCCCGCGCTGCTCGCGCTCATGAATGGCCGAGCTGAAGTCGTCATAGATATTATCAGCCAGTAGCTGGCGCAACGTTGCCTGGTCTTCTTTGGCAAATGCGTTGATCACCATTTCATAGGCTGCGGCGGAGCCGTCGAGGAATTGTTCAATATCAAAATGTGGGTCAGACAAAAGTATTTCGTTCACACCTGCGACAATTTCCATCGGGAAATCATCTTCCAGTGTTGACGCCTGAGCATCCGGCTGGGCATCACTGCCGGGCAATCGAATAACATTGTCGTCCGCAACATCGTTCGCGGGATCGTCCTTGTCTTCACCGCCAAAGCGGGCAGACCACATGCTGCCGCGTTCCTGGTCCTGTTCTTCGCTGTCTTCAGGCCGCGTACCCAGCGTGCCGCGCAGACGCAGCAGGATAAAGACGGCGATGGCGCCAAACAGCAAAATGTCCCAAAGCTGAAAACCTTCCATCACGCTCTACTTCCTTGACCTTCTGGCAACATATCCAGGCACTGGATAAGTATCTGATTGTTCATATAAGTGATATGTATCTTTGTGCCAACGTTATCTACTTTAATCCTGCGGGATGCAAGCGGTCCAGACGTTCCCGGCATAATAGGACCCGGTGATTTTCAACTTCCCGTCACCGGACGGCACTTGTATTTATCATCCGCAAGACCACTTGGAAAAAGAGGTATTTCATTGGGCTGGCTATTACTCATCGCCTTTATCGGCATTCCCCTGATCGAAATCGCGGTCTTTATCAAGATCGGCGGTATCGTTGGATTGGGGCCTACTTTGGTCATTGTGGTTTTAACAGCCGTGATCGGCACGGCCTTGTTGCGCCGACAGGGCCTGGCGACCCTGAACCGTGCCCGCCAGCAAATGGATCAGGGCTCCTTGCCGCTGGCCGAAATATTTGATGCCATTTGTCTGCTGGTCGCCGGGGCCTTTTTGTTAACACCCGGATTTGTCACCGATGGCCTGGGGGCCTTGTTGCTGGTGCCAGTCGTACGTCTGGCTTTGCGCCGATTTATCGGTGCCCGCGTACAAATGACCAATATGCACGGCCATCCCGGACAAGATCAGGGCCGGGATCCTGATTTTTCTGCCCAAAGTGATGTAATCGATGGTGATTATGCTGATGTAACAGACACAGCGGCGAAACCATCCAATGAAGACCAATCGAGGCTCGACGACAGGCCCTGAGCCGCGATAAAGTGGGCCCGGGCGGTTGCCAGACCGGGTCTGGCAACCTTATATACCAGGACAAGACGTACACATAAAAGTTCCGAACCTTGTTTACGGGACAATCGGGCAGGAGTTAAAGGCATGTCGGACACGGCAGATACAGACGCAGCACCTAGTGACGAAGCCGCTGGTGGAACCCAGGCAGCACCGCGTTTCAGCATTCGTGCGCAATATATCAAAGACTATTCCTTCGAAAACCCGAACGCGCCGGGCAGCCTTGCCCCATCCGATGAAAAGCCCGCCATTAATGTAAACGTGGATGTTGGCGCCAAACCCCTGGGCGGCGTCAATTACGAAACCCAGTTGCGCGTGACCGCTGAAGCCAAACGTGGCGACATGATCCTGTTTGTGGTTGAGCTGTTGTACGGTGCAACCATTTCAGCCGAGCATTTTCCAGCGGAGCGGGTTGAACCCCTGTGTCTGGTTGAAGTGCCACGGATCATATTTCCCTTCGCCCGTCGCCTGATTGCCGAAGCAACCCGCGAAGGCGGATTTGCGCCCCTGCTTATCGATCCTGTGAATTTTGCCGTGCTTTACCGCCGCAAACTGGAGGCCAGAGCCGCCGAACAGGAAGGCTCGGAAGCCGCCGTCTAGCCCAGGTTCGGGCTAAGTCCGGACTACGACCGCCAGATCGGATCGTCGATTTTTTCCAGAAATTCCGCATGAGCCGCCAGTTCCGATGGGCTGGCAGCATGCGCACGGGCGCTGCGTTCAACTTTTTTGGCGACCTGTGCTTCTTCGGATTTGGCCGCTTCTTCCTCGCCGCTTAACAATAAACCGGGTTGCCGCCCACCTGTCAGCTCCAGATAAACTTCGGCCAGCAATTCAGCATCCAGCAGGGCGCCGTGTTTTTCGCGGGCCGAATTATCAATACCAAAGCGGCGGCACAGCGCATCCAGATTGGCGTGGGCGCCAGGAAATTTCTTGCGGGCCATGCGCACGGTATCAACGGCGATATTGGCCAATTCGGCCCTGTTCAACAGTTTCAGCTCGGCATTGAGGAAACCCATATCGAATTCGGCGTTATGAATAACCAGTTGGGCACCGTCGACAAATTCGAGAAAATCCTCGGCGATTTCTTCAAATAATGGCTTGTCGCGCAGGAAAGATTCGGAGAGGCCGTGGACGTTGAAGGCTTCTTCGGGCATGTCGCGTTGGGGATTAATGTAGACATGATAGACATTTCCCGTCGGTACCAGATTGACCAGTTCGACGCAGCCGATCTCGACAATACGATGGCCGGTTTTGGGGGTCAGGCCGGTGGTCTCGGTATCGAGGACAACTTCACGCATTAGTGTTTACTTTCAATGATTTAAGCACATCCTGAATACATCTCAGGGTGAAGTTTTTACCGTTGCCGGTGGGGATGACAAAATCGGCTTTCTGGCGCTTGATAACGTCCGGAACCTGGGCCTTGATGATATGATCGAGCTTTTCGCGTGTCATGCCGGGACGGGCCATTACGCGGGCAATTTGCAGGTTTTTGGGCGCACTGACGACACAGACATAGTCTACGCGATTTTCACCGCCGGTCTCGTATAAAAGCGGGATGTCGTAGACCACGACAGGTAAACGGGCAGCCCGGGCGGCGCGATTGAATTGTTCGCGTCCCTGACTGACAAGGGGGTGCAATATCCCCTCCAGAACCTTCAGTTTTTGCGGATTTCCGAACACCGCCGCACCCAGCTTCTGGCGATCTATGCCCTCGGCTCCCCCGCTGTCAGCAACGGTTACACCGGGAAAGGCGGCGGCGACAGGGGCCACACCCTTGCCCCCGGGGGCCATCAATTTGTGCACGGCGGCATCGGCATCAAACACCGGCACCCCGAGCCTGCGAAACATGGCCGAGGCCGTGGATTTGCCCATGCCGATGGAGCCTGTCAGACCGATGGTAATCATCTCAAGAGACCCCCAGATCACGCAACACGACCTGGCGTAATTCGTCATCGACGACGGGTTCCGTGCCAAACCAGGCGGCAAATCCGGGCCGGGCCTGATGCAACAGCATGCCGAGGCCATCGACGACATTTAGCGGACATTTGTTCGCATTTTGGAGCATTTTTGTCTCAAGCGGGGCATAAACGATGTCATTTACCAGACTTTTTGCCGGTAGCCGGGCCAGATCCAGCTCGAGAGGTGGCTGCCCTTCCATGCCAAGACTGGTCGAATTGACCAGACCATTGGCTTCTGCCAGCACATCCGCCCTTTGTTGCCAGTCTGACACGACAATCCTGTTGCCAAAGACAGCATTATATTCTTTTGCCAGAGCATCAGCCCGGTCGCGGCTGCGGTTGGTCAGGCGAATTTCCGGCACCCCGGCATCAAGCAAGGCCACAATGATGGCACGGGCCGCACCGCCTGCCCCCAGCAAAACCATGGGCCCGGCATCGGCCTGCCAGTCAGGGGCCTGATCACGAATATTTTCCATAAAACCAAAAGCATCGGTGTTGCTGCCACGCATCCTGCCGTCTTCGCCAACGACAACGGTATTCACCGCCCCGATCCGCCGGGCATCTTCATCAATTTCACCAATTTCATCGAGCAGGGCGAGGGCAGACTGTTTGTGCGGCACTGTAATATTGGTGCCCCGAAAACCGAGTTGTGGCAGAGCCGTCAGGGCCGCGGCGAAGTTTTCCGGTGCCACCGCCAGCGGTACATAGGCCCCGTCGATGCCATGCCGCGCCAGCCAATGGCCGTGCAAAAGGGGCGAACGTGAATGTTTGACGGGCCAGCCCATCACGCCTGCAAGTCTGGTGTTACCGGTATGGGTCATGAAGGCGAACAGGTTCCTGGCTGGATCATAGGATTAGAAGAATGTGGCTTCACTTATAAGCGATGTGGCGGCGTTGGTTAAGCGCGTATCTGCCCTGAGCCTTGATCGAAAACAAGACCCGTCAGGCGTCGACAATTCCGTGCTCTCGCAGAAAGGCCAGCAGCGACAGCAACGGCAAGCCCAATATGCTGAAATAATCACCGTCGATTTTTGAAAAAAGCTGCGCGCCACGATCCTCGAGCAAATAGGCCCCGACGGAGTTGAGAATTTTTTCCCCGGATTGCGCAAGGTAATCTTCCAGAAAGGCATCGGAAAAATCACGCATGGTCAGACGCGGTGTTTCCAGGTGCTGCCAGACGGGCTGGCCGTTCCGGCAAATGCAGGCCGCGGTGAACAGACGATGTTCATGGCCACGTAAACGTTGCAAATGATTTCTTGCCCCGGCCATGCCGACAGGCTTGTCGAACATCTGAATTTTGGTATCCCCATCGTCACCCAGACCCAGAATCTGATCCGCACCGATGACATAAGCCTCGGGGTGGTTCCGCGAGACACGCTGCGCTTTCTGTTCGGCCAGGGCCGCGGCAATCTCGTGCGCCGGGGCGGCATCGGCCTGCATGTTTTGTTTGATGCTGTCTTCATCAACGGCGGAGACTTCGACCGTGAAATTCAACCCGGCATTTTTTAACAGGCGCGCCCGGACGGTGCTGCCGCTGGCCAGAATGACCGGCGGTGCCCCGGAATTGCCCGGTGTTTTGTTACCAGCCACTGCCGGACGCATCGGATCGCCCGGCCCGGTTGGGCCGGTAGTCATAATAAAGATTGAGAATGGCAGCCGCCGTTTCCTCGATCGAACGTCGGGTGACATCGATCACCGGCCAGCCACGCCCGGCAAACATCTTGCGCGCCTTTTTAACTTCCTCGCGCACGATATCGAGATCGATGTAGCTGGTTTCCTTTTCTTCGTTCAGGGCCAGCAAACGGTTCCGGCGGATCTGCACCAGGCGTTCGGGGCTGGTAGTCAGAGCCACAACCAGCGGCCCGTCGGTATCATCGACACTGCCAATATCGTCAAGTTCTTCGGGCGGCGGAACTTCCGGCACCATCGGCACATTGGCAACCTTCAGCCCTCTGTTCGCCAGATAAATTGAGGTCGGCGTCTTCGAGGTGCGCGAGACCCCCAGCAGCACAATATCGGCGGCCCGCAGATTACCCACACCCTGGCCATCATCATGGGCGAGGGTGTAGCTCATGGCATTCATGCG
>Ga0066611_10001580_pt1 | contig 12304 bp, 8 predicted proteins | sample SaaInlV_DNA_200m_FD_60376 | JGI IMG/M metagenome (GOLD analysis project Ga0066611, IMG submission 60376) | Marine microbial communities from expanding oxygen minimum zones in the Saanich Inlet - SI075_LV_DNA_200m | ecosystem: Environmental > Aquatic > Marine > Unclassified | place: British... | reverse complement strand
TTAGTTACCGAAGAAGAAATGTTAGGTATGAAATGGTTGGATCTAAAGAATGATGAACAAAGAACGATGGACACCTATATGGACACCAAGCAGTTATTGTGAAAAGTCACATCCTCTATAGCCCGTTGGTAATAGTGGTGCACCAGATAGGACTTGAACCTATAACCTACTGATTAGAAGTCAGTTGCTCTATCCAGTTGAGCTACTGGTGCATATGGGGAAGTGGGCTTTAAAGTATATCTATAAAATGTTTCAGAGACTAAACATTTATCTAAATTACTGTCGATAGCTGACACAGTCAGGTGTTCCGCGAATCTATAAAAGCAGAAACACGTTCAAAGGCTTCTACCGATGAAAGTGTCGTCGTATCCAAAACCAAATCAAAGTTTGAATGGTCATTAATATCAACTTGATATAGACACATAAAATTTTTCTGCATGGTATCTCTCCGTTTTTGACTGGCAGCGATACTGTCACTGATATTGGTAGCGTCTTCAGTAGTTCTTTCGATGTCATCCAAAATTCTACGAGCCGCTTCTTCCAAATCACATATGAGGCAAATCCGGATTGAGTCCGGCACAAAGTGAAATCCTAAATGTGCATCCAGCACAAAATTGTCATTTTCTTTACCAAATATACGCTGTTCCTCATCCACCTGATGATCAACTTCAGGATGCTCTGAAACATATTCAACGAGGAATTGAGTAATGTCGCTGTATCCATACTTACAGGACAATTCACGCATAAAGTCCCCTGTCCCTTTTGTGCTTAATCCGTAATACTCCGCAAGCAGCTTTCGCAGGGTAGATTTTCCTGAACCAGGACTTCCTGCAAGAGTTATTTTCATAAAAGGACTATTCGATATTTTGCAGTTGTTCTCTGACTTTTTCCAGTTCGCTTTTTATTTCTACAGAAGCCTGGCTAATCCCAGCGTGATTACTTTTAGAGGCAATAGTATTGACTTCGCGATTTAATTCCTGCATCAGAAATTCTGCTTTTTTTCCAACTTCATTTTGCGCCAAGATATCATCCATGTGTTCAAGATGAGTGCGGAAACGCACTACTTCTTCACTTATATCTAGGCGATCTGCAAGTAAAGCAATTTCCTGTTCAAGACGTTCCGGATTTAATTGTGTGCCGTCATTAAGTTGGGTTAGACGTTCTTGAAGTCGCTCCCGGTAACGTCCCGGTTCATCTTGAGAGAGTTTCTCAATTTTATTCAGAATCTGCCCACACGAAGATAATCTTCCCTTAATATCGTCGTGCATGGCCTGCCCTTCACGCTGTTTCATTTCCTGCAGGCCTTCGATCGCCTTTGCAAGGGAATCTCGAATAACCTCTTCACATTCAACAGGAGGCTCTCCGGATTTGTTTTCTTCAATGATATTTATACTTGATAAATCCCGTGCCTCAACATTAACCTTTCTTCCCGACAATTCTTCAAATTCTATCAGCAATTCATTAAAAATTTTGGCGCGCTCAGGATTAAGTTTTAGTTTTTCTTCTCCATCACCTTTTTCCAATCTGATAGAACAATCGACTTTTCCACGTGTACAAACCAATTTAATCTGTTTTTTAAAATCTGCTTCTAAAGTCTGAAAACCCAAAGGTAGCCTACAGCGAATATCCAGAAAGCGCTGATTCACCGAACGTATCTCTACTTGGCAAGACCATCTTTCCCACTGTGCGTCTGCAGAACCAAAACCTGTCATGGAAATCGCCATATAATTATTCTTTTAAGATTGTTTTAAAATTTTAGTTAAAGCTAAATCACTGTTTGACAAAATTTACTAATACGGTTAATTTACAGTTCAACTATAAATTAATAAAGAAAACCAAATGACATTGATCAACACTCTGAATCACATCCTGCAACACTACTTGAGAGTGTTTTTGGACGCATTCTCCTACAATTCACCTAAATCTGTCCAGACTTTCCGTAAAGATTGTGAATCACTGGTTGAACGTTATAATTCACTATTGAAAGATATTTCCTCATACATGAAAGATCATAGTAAACTGCAGGTGGATGATCCAGCAAATTCCGAACTCAGCTTGACTTATCACGAAACTGACTCATTCTATCTCATCTCAATCAAGGATGATTTGGCAATCCTGACTGCAGACTGCAAACAACTGCTTGAAAAAGTTATTGAGAATCCAGTTGATTCTGAGTTGCACAATGATGCCATTGAGCAATATCTAAATCAACTTCAAGAACTGCGTCAATACTCTGTGCAAATTGAAACTGCTCTTCATGAATATGAGGAAAACATCATGAAGATAGAAGAAGAAATCTCAAATAACACTTTGTGTAATTAAAAAGCAGATCCCTACATTTAAGCATATTTTTTAAACAGTCCTTGCAGAAAATAGTCAGGACAGTTTTCCCAGTTCGTACGCACTGGCAGATTCCATAAATTTCTGGAAGCGTGACAAAACCTGTACCGGATCTTCAAGCAGTCCTTCAACCAGCATTGAATTATCGTAAAGCTGCTCAACAGAATCTTTAAGAAACGGATGTTTTTTGTCTTTCTGCAGTATTTCTGAGAGATTCTGAATTATTGGATGGCTCATGTTGACTTCCATGTTGCGCTTTTCGCCCTGAAATTTCTGATCCATCATTTTCATCATCTTTTCCATTTGAGCCGTCATACCGTCCTTTGGTGTTACCAGTGAGCAAGGACTGTCCACAAGACGTTTTGAGTCCGAAACCCCGCTTACTCTGTCTTTCAGCTGTTTTTCAAAAAAAGCAATGATATCATTCTTTTCCTCTTTTGAAAGTGGTGATTCTGCTGCAGAAACATCGCTGTCATTAATTTCATCAATATCACCCTGAGAAATATTTTTTAGTGTTTTACCATCATATTCACGTAAATCAGCAACCATGAAATCATCGATTTGATCCGTCATGAACAAAACTTCCAGACTTTGTTTGCGGAAATATTCCAGGTTCGGATTGTGAAGGATTGCCTCTCGTGAACCTCCGGTTACGTAAAATATATCTTTTTGTTCTTCACGCATCCGTCCAACATAATCCTTAAGGGTAACTTCAGGTGATGAATCTTCGGAAATGGATGAGTTAAAACGCAACAAATCCATCAATCGGTTTTTGTTTTTAAAATCTGCAGATACACCCTCTTTGATCAATGTGCCGTACTGCTTCCAGAATATAGCGTATTTTTCTACATTTTGTTCTGACAGAGACTGCAGTTCTTTTAAAACACGCAAAGTTAAACTATTTTTAATTTTTTCAATCAATGCGTTCTTCTGTACACTTTCCCGTGAGACATTCAGCGGTATATCCTCAGAATCAACAACACCCTGGACAAAACGCAAATAAGAAGGGAATAAATTTGTGTTACCTGACTGAATCAGGATTTTCTGCGCATAAAGTGCGACATCTTTGCTTTCTCTTGCATACAAGACTTCATTTCCAACAGACTCCGGAAAATACAGCAGTGCATAATACTGGATCGGAGCGTCTATGTTAAAGTGCAAATGATGCAGAGGTTCCTGTTGGGAATGAGAAATTTGCTTATAGAACTCTGTGTATTCATCTGCCTTAACTTCAGATTTTGCTTGAGTCCAAATTGCTTTTACCTGATTAATCGTTTTATCCTTAAGCTTTACTGGAAAAGGCAGGTAATTCGAGTATTTTTTAATAATTGATTCCAGTCTCCATTCACTACAGAACTCCTTTGCATCTTCCTTGAGAAATATTGTAATTCGTGTACCACGTTGATTATATTCAACAGGACTTAGCTCGTACTGTCCTCCTCCTTCTGAAGACCACTGCCAGGCTTGAGCATCAACTTGCCAGGACCGGGTGGCTAATTCCACACGATCTGCTACCATGAAGATAGAATAGAAACCAACACCAAATTGACCGATCAGGTTTTCTGCAGATTTTTTCTCAGCTTGTGCCTGCTGCAAAAATTTAAGTGTTCCAGAGTTAGCTATCGTACCTAGATTTTCAATAAGTTCTTCTTTGGTCATTCCACATCCGGAATCCTCAATCACAATCTGTGACTTGTCCTCATCAAAGGAAATCGTAATCTGCAGATCTGCGTCTTTGTCCAGAACTTTTTCTTCTGTCAGAGTTGTAAGCTGAACCTTGCTTAAGGCATCTGAGGCATTAGAAACCAGTTCACGTAGAAAAATTTCGCGTTCTGTGTAAAGAGAATGCACCAATATTTCAAGCAGTTTCTGCATCTCTGCCTGATATTCATGTACTTCCGGTGTTGGATTTGTTTTTTTACTCATAAAGATCTTCCTAGATGACAAAGAGAAATTCTAATATTTGTTTTAATTAACCTCTTATTCTACCTTAAAGTTAGTAAAATTAAAAGTGATTTCTTGCTATTCACTAAGCATATTTTTTCTAATAAGCATGCATAACAGATCAACAAATTTTCAGCTTTTAACAACCGTTCTGACCTTCAATATGCTTTCCGTAACGCAATCTACTTTAGCAATACTGGCTGATGAAGTTTCGGTTTGCAGAAGTTAAGTATCACTGCTTATTTAATTAATCTTATTTCCACTGGGATTAGGAATTGTATTCTGACTGAATGAAACAGTAAAAAGATTACATGAACAAGTGTAATTTTTATGCCACTGAAGTAAGATCGTACATAGAGTTTATTAACCAAGCAAAGAAGGTTAATCCTGAATCTTGCCTTTAATCAACTATAACCAGTTTTTGTAGATGCCACTTCGAATAAATTATGCAGAAGGTCAAAGTGATTTTGAGACTGCCCGCCTCCTGTTTTTAGAATATGCAGAAACTTTGGGATTTAGTTTATGTTTTCAAGGTTTTGACGAAGAATTGGAAAACCTGCCAGGGAAATACGCAATTCCCAATGGCTGCATTCTATTAGCTTGGGATGAGTTGGATTGTGTTGGCTGTGTTGGCCTGCGACCATTGAGTGATACAGTCTCCGAGATGAAACGACTGTACGTCAAACCAGCTTATCGCGGAACTGGTTTGGGTAGATTATTAGCAGAAAAGATTTTGAAATTCGCGATAGAGAATAATTATTCTAAAATTATGCTTGACACCTTGAGCAGTATGGAATCCGCACAAGGACTATACAGATCACTTGGTTTTGCAGAAACAACTCCGTATTACCACAATCCGCATCCGGAAGTTGTGTTTTTTGAGTTTGATTTTAATAATGAGGCTGTAGATTAATATTGCTCTGAATACTTTTATTTGCTTTTATGTATTAACTTGGCTATTCTGATTTCTAAATTACTAGGGTGTATTATTTTTTCTATTAATTAAACAAACTTTGATTAGATATGGATAAGACTATTATTCCAATTGCAAGTGGTAAAGGTGGAGTTGGAAAAAGCTTCATGGCCGCTAATCTCGCAGTAGCATTAGCAGAACTTGGTAAAAAGGTTATCGTAGCAGACCTTGATTTTGGAGGATCAAATCTGCATACCTGTTTAGGCATAAATAACAAACATCCCGGCATCGGTGATTTTATTCGCGCACGATACAGCAACTTGGATAATTTGCTGGTAGAAACAGGAAATGATAACCTCAAGTTTCTTGCTGGTGATGTGAGAAGCCCTTTCCTAGCCAACATGCACCATGCACAAAAAATGAGGTTGATTTATAACCTGAAACAGTTGAAATTTGAATATCTTATTCTGGATCTTGGAAGCGGCAGTACTTACAATACTTTGGACTTTTTCAGCATGACTCAACTGGGAATGATTATTTCAACTACAGAGCATACTTCAACTACGAACATGCTTACTTTCCTAAAACTTTTGGCTTTTAGAGTAATTGAGCGTTCATTACCTAAGAACACATTCCTTAATGAAAAAATAAGAGAATCTTACAATCGTACAGTAATGGACGGGATGCTTACCGTGAGGGAACTATTGGATGAAATTTCTAAAATTGACAGAAATGTTGCCCAACAAGCCGAACAGAATTGGATTCGTTATAGGCCAAGAATAGTTTTTAACAAATGTAATGCTCCAGAAGAATTGGATATTCTCCCTTCAATGGAAAATACTTTCAATGATATTTTAATGCTAAGAGGAGATTTTTTTGGCTGTCTATTTTCAGATGATGCAGTAAAAAGAACTTTTCTGGAACGTAAGACATTGAAAGAGGTTGCACCCAATTCTGACATTCTTGAAGACATCAATCTACTTGCCGATCGAATAATTCGGCTTTGGAAACAACCAATTAGGAATAGTGCTAATTTACTACAGTTTAACGCAAAAAGTCTTTTTGAAAAAAGATAAAATAACAATATCGCATTAATTAATGTCAGCACGAAATTATATAATTGGTAATTACTGATAAATTTCAAGGTGTAGTTTACCATTATTCAATAAAATTCAAAGCTGCTTCTTTCGAACTACTTTAGTATGCCAATAACAAAAACTGACGGGTCTGTTTTTTTAAAAAAGCGCGAAGAAATATTACTTCATTAAAAGTTTTTATTAAATGGTGCACTATTTATGACCTCAGGTAGTTATAGAAAAGACATCAGGAATAGTTTATTATTTTAATATGTTAAGTATTATTAATTAACTAACCTAAAAGTATAATACGTCGACTTACATCTTAATTATAAAAACAAGAAGATTAGTTAAAGTTTACTAAAATATATTCTTCATTTTTACAGAAAAGCTTGTTAAGTCAACAGGTTTGATTACATAGGCATTCAAACCTGCTTTTACTGCATCGACAATGTTTTCCAGATTAGTATCTTCTGTCACCATTAGTACAGGGATATGTTTTAGCACCTGATCTGCACGGATTTCACGAAGTAGTTGCAGGCCTCTCATTTTTGACATTTCCCAGTCTGTAATCACAAGATCAAAAAGAGCTGATTTAAGTCTTACCAACGCAGAGTAACCATCAGGCACCTCTTCCATATTTTCATACCCTAACTGTTCAAGGGTATAAACCAATGCTTTCCGGGACGCAGTAAATTCATCCACAACAAGAATTTTGATGGATGATTTAAGCTGCACACTCACTCCAAAAATGAATGAGTTTTAGCTTACTTAAAACACGCACAGAATATCAGACATATATTAGAGTTAAGATGCTTAAACGCTATCTAGTAACATTGTTTACAAAGGTTTAAATGCACTATCAAGATATTTAATGGTTCTGGAGACGTTGGTCCGCAATCGAGAGCTGATCTGAAAGTAAACAAACAACGTCTTCAAGGAATTGCGCAGCAAGACGTGATTCCTGCTTTGCCAAAGCCAATAGTTGAGTTTCTTTAAACAGCAGCAATGTTGAATCCTGCCGTGCGATTGCCCTAGCAGTAGCCGTTTCTTTTCCTGTACAAAGTGCAAATTCTCCAATTAAATCAAAATCTTTCCTCGTCCAGCAATAACCCACAGAAAACGTATCGCTTTTTGGTGATACTATTGACTCAATTTCTACTGTTCCGGATGTAATGAAAAGGAAGTCACCCTTATCATTTTTAATATTTGACAATCTTTTTCCACTGAGAACTTTATGTATTTCACTAAACGATTGTAATTTATGACGCCATTTTGGCCCTAGATTTTCCCAAAGTTCTTCAGGCTTTATGGAAACCTCCTGTTCTGTTAATTTTTCATCATCGTTTAATTTTTCCTCCAGGCTAGTGAGGTTAAAGTCCTTTTGCTCAAGGAGACGTTGATCTGTGTCCTTCAGTGAAGATTGAAGCCGGTTGGCCAAATTTATAAACAGTTTTGCGGCAATTTTTGGATTACGTTTTTTAAGCGGATCGAGACAGTCACGGTTAATAACCAAAAGCCGTGTTTTTTCAGCAGCTTCTGCACTGGCGCTACGCTCCGCTTTTCTGAAAAGCCCCATTTCACCAAATGTATTACCTTTTTCCAAGCGGACCAGATCTGTACGTTTTCCGTTATTTTCAAGAAAGATGGAAATAGATCCTTCAAGGATTACATACATTTCATGACCTAAATCTCCCTGTGAAAAGAGCAACTCACCATGTTTAAGGTCTTCAGGGTAGGCCATCAAACTTGCTATTTTTGCTTCTCTGACAGTCATGTTCTGAAAGAGGTCAATTCCTTGTATAAATTCTTCATCAAATTTAAGTCCAACGTAATCCCAGACAGTTATCAAGCCTGTTTCCATGACAACCGAGGGCAAAAAAGTCATGTCAATTGCGAGACACACCAACAACGTAAGGGCGGTGAAAGTACCAAACATTACCTGAGATTCCATCTCAGACTGTGCAAAAAGGATAAATCCCGCTGACAGTGCTATAGTTGAAAACATCATCGGTCGTGCAACAAGCGGTAAAGTTTTTAATGATGCCTCCCGTTTATTACGTAATTTTTTGGCTTTTTCATTGTAGTGACTTAAAAAATGGATTGTATCGTCCACACCAATCCCAAGGGCAATAGCTGCAATTACTGAAATCGTGACTCCGATTGGGATGTCGAGCCAACCTAGTGAACCAAAAAATATGAGGATTGTAATTACATTCGGAAACAAGGCAATTACACCCATCTTCCAGGAAAGGAAAAGTAGCGACAGAATGACAAATACTATGATCAATGCTAGAAACACGCTGTTTATCTGACCCTGAGCAATGTTGTTTGCAGATTCGCTGGAGAGCACTCCTCCTCCCGTATAATTAAATTTTAGATGCGGTAATAATTCTGGCACCTTTAACAGCAGCAAGTCCCTGAGTTCGAGAAATGCTGTTGATCCACTGCTGCGCATTCTAATTGTTACTTGAAGAACATCTTCTGCAGTACTTAAGAACCTTGGCCCCTTTTCACTGGTTTTTTCAAAAAACTGAACTACTTCTGCGTCAGTTAATTTTTCAAGTCCCATACGGTAATGCTCCAAGACATCAACCGGAGAATGTAATTTATCAATTCTAAGTCCTTTTATATTATCAATTTCTGTAGCCCCGTTTATCTGAAACATCCAGTCCTGAAGCTCTTTCAATCCATAAATAGTTTTTGCGGTTTTCAAAGGATTGTTTGCAGAAGAATACTGACTATCAATGCCTGTTTCCGCTCTGAATAATAAACGCAAAGTGTCTGTTCCGGACAATTCATTTTCAATCAACTTCAAATCTTGTACTAATTGACTCTCTTCCGGAAAAGTTTTGGTGGAACTGTTGATGCTGAGGCTTAGCATACCAAATGCCGCAAAGCCCGCAATTAAAAGCCAAACCCATATTAATCGTTTGGAGTGAAGTCTGAGCCATTCTACAATGATCTGTAAAAAACGATTGAGCAAACCTCTTTCTTCTTTGCTCGATGCTATATCCGGCATATGGATATAATGCAGTAAAGCTGGTGCGAGGGTAAGTGTAAATAAATTAATAAAAATAATACCTACGCTTGAATATAATCCTAACTGCTGAACAGCGGGAATTGGACTGACTACAAGTGCGATAAATCCGGCGACAGTTGTAACGGCTGTAACTGTAACAGGAACGGTTACTGAATGTAAGGTCGCACTTATGACTTGCGGAATTGATGCTGGTGGTTCAGCGGCACTCCTTTCTTCTTTCATTTCCAGTGCTTCAGTCTGATATTGATTGAGAAACTTGATCACATAAGCGCTGCCTACACAAACAATGATCGGGGCGCAGGCCATGGTGACAAGATTAAGTTCGTCACCAACCCAACCGATGATTCCGGCTGTCCAGAGAATTCCGAATAAGACGACTGACAACGGTACAAAGACCGCCTTAAAACTTCGGAATGCTATTAAAAGCACGATTATAATCAAGAGCAAACTCATTGGAAGAATGCGCTGCATATCCTGTCGTATCAAACGACTGGCCTTGTTTATTTGGCGAGGTTGGCCTGCATAAGCAATACGAAGAGTTTCAGAAATGTCCGGATTCTGTTGATGCTTGACTAGCAGTTGCTTAATTATTTTCTGGGTGTCATCTGATTCAGGCTTTGATTCTGGATTGAATGTGATAATCAGTGCGGCAGTGCTCAAATCTTTGGAGAGAACATCTCCTTGAAAAAGTGGGTGATTTTTTAAACTACTGACAATTTTACTAATTTTTTCCTCAGCGTCAGCATGTAATTTTTGCGGACTTGAACCGGATTTTTCTAAGGTACAGTCCAGTGATGAATCTTCCGAAGTATCCGTTCCAGTCAATGTATCTCCGGATTCGGTTACATTTTCGTCCATATTTTCTTCTAAGTTTTCATCTAGACCCCCTTCTAGACTTTCCTCCAAATTCTCTTCAGGACTTTCTTCCAGATCATCTTCAATTCCTTCTTCGAGATTTTCCTCGAGACTTTCTTCCAGATTTTTCTCACTTTTATTACTTATAATTCTCTTCAACTTAAGTAGGACTATTGCGTCAACTGCTGATATATTTTCAGAGGAAGAATTATTCAGGCAGGAAATTTCATGCTCATATTTTTCCAAAACAGAAAGACAAACAGAACCAATTCCCATTTTATGAAAATATGATTTACCTGCGCATTTTCCTGAAGCTTGAGGAATATCCAGCATGCTAAGCACTTTGCTAACCCCTGGAACTTTTGATTCAATATCTGATTTCAGGTGAGAAAGTGTCCGCAGATAATCGAGACCTACAGGTTCTTTTTCTGTATTGTGAAGTGCAATCACGACCACTTCTTCACTGCCGAAGGCCTCTCTGGTGTCCAGGAATAGCTGGTAGGCACCTGAATCACGCTCAATGAAAGGTTCAACTGTGCTGTTAATACGCAATTTTTCACTGTCTGGATCAAATAGCCCATCCCTGGCCTGCACAAAAAAGAATGCGCTGAGGGCAAGAATGACTAAGAGAATCAATTTGGGAAACTGATTTACTTGCTTGATAAAGCTGACGAACATGCTATTTTCAGTTTGCTGAAAATTTTTGGATGTATGTCAAAAATATCTGATTTGTCTTAATTTTGTTTTCTAACATTTTTTGTTTTTCTGTTTCCAAACGAAAAAATTTAAGTTCAAGTTCCATATCCTCCTTATAACGCTCCCAGGTAAAGATGGATGCAAAACCACGCTGTACGAAAGGCCAAGTCTGATAGTTCAGCAGTGTTATACGCAAAGAATTGTCTGGTGTTTTCAAAACCGCTACTCCAGAAACTTGATTGCGTACCACGTCCCTTATACGGCCAATCAGAGTAGACTCATTTTCATAAAGAAAAATTTGTGAGTCTGCAGGCACGTCATACGACTTACGATGTGAATAAATCATCAGCCAATAAAAATACTTGAATGTCCTCTCAAAAGAAGTCGCAAACGCAAAATGAGGTGTCCTTACAGTTGAAAGGCGAATGTCTTTTCCCTCCGAAATTTCATAGGAATACAAATTTCTATTCTTAAATAAACCTGATTCCAATTTCCATACCATATCATTATAAATGGCATCTAACTCCAAAGTTAAGAAATCTGAGCGAGTTTCGTGCTCGTCATAATTAGAGAGCATATTCTCAAATGAGCCCTGCAGAGTCGTCGTACTATTGTCCGCAACTCGCTGATATTCAAATTTTATATACGGATTTGAATCAAACCAGTGGAACAGGCCGAATCTTGCATCCAAAATATCACCAGTCCATTGATATTGCAAACCATAATAATCCCTTAGAAATGAAACATTCCCTTCCTCTTCCTCTTCTTCTTCAGTACTTTCCACCTCTTCCCTGAATTCGGTGAACCTCATCCCAAATGTCTGTTGCCCAATTGGAGACATATATAAAGTCGCAGTGTGTTCACCTTGGAACCAATTATATCTGATTGAAGGAATCGCATCTTTGGAGTCATCAGGATCAAAAGTATAAAGTCCCTTAATATTACTCATATGCAACACATCAATCACTTTATCTAAATCCACTTTACCAAGACCAAAAATCTGTGTTCCGTAACGCAGTTGATGAGAACCCACACGGTAATTAGAATAAATTTCACGTAGGCTGGCAAATCCGTCAAACATGCGTTTTTTCTCCATTTCATAGTTTTGCGAAAAACTGATGGAAAGCCGGAAATAATTGTACATCCGGGGAGAAGTTTGTACCTTCACAGATTGATCGTATGTGGTAACAAGACGCAGTTCTTTGATTTCACTCAGCAAAGGTTCTAAAACTGACAATCCCTTCGTTTCACTCCCGCCTATAATTGTTTTTACTTCATGACTGAAATCAACTCTAGGCGGGAAAATCTCTTCTTCCTCTTCGACTGACAGTTCTTCAACCGTCTCCTGATTTATTGATTCTCCTGCTAACGGATCTTCTTCAAGTCCCAGCTCAGAGTCCGAATCTGCGAGAGGATCTTCTTCAAGGCCAAGATCTG
>Ga0066611_10001579_pt1 | contig 12304 bp, 8 predicted proteins | sample SaaInlV_DNA_200m_FD_60376 | JGI IMG/M metagenome (GOLD analysis project Ga0066611, IMG submission 60376) | Marine microbial communities from expanding oxygen minimum zones in the Saanich Inlet - SI075_LV_DNA_200m | ecosystem: Environmental > Aquatic > Marine > Unclassified | place: British... | reverse complement strand
ATTTACCACCCCATCGAGGTTGCTCGCATCCTCGCTGAGATGCATATCGACCACACCACCATCATCGCTGCCCTGCTGCATGATGTACTGGAAGATACCGACCACCCCAAAAGCGAACTGATCGACCTGTTTGGTAAAGATGTCACCGAACTGGTGGATGGGGTCAGCAAGCTAACCCGCATACAGATGGAGAGCCCGCAACATGCACAAGCGGAGAACTTCCGCAAAATGATGCTGGCAATGACCCGTGATATCCGTGTCATCCTTATCAAGCTCGCCGACCGTCTTCACAATATGCGTACCCTATCCGGTATGCCTCCCAAAAAGCGTCGCCGCATTGCACGTGAGACCCTAGAAATTCATATCCCTATTGCCCACCGGCTGGGGATGAGCAAGATTGCCCATGAACTACGTGAACTGGGCTTCTCCAACCTCTACCCGATGCGGGCGCGAGTACTTGCCAAGGCGGTAAAACAGGCACGCGGCAACCGTAAAGAGGTTCTCGACACCATTGAGGTGGCCATCCGTCGCCGCCTACTAGAGACCGATCTAGAGGCCGAGCTACAGGGTCGAGAGAAACACCTCTACAGCCTCTACAAGAAGATGAAGGACCAGCGCCTGCCATTCCGCGAGATCTTCGATGTCTACGCCTTCCGTATTGTGGTGCCCACGGTGGAGGCATGCTATCAGGTGCTGGGGATCGTCCATAGCATCTACAAGCCACTGCCTGGCAAGTTCAAAGATTACATCGCCATCCCCAAAGCAAACGGTTACCAATCTCTGCACACCATCCTGTTTGGACCCCATGGAGTACCGGTGGAGATTCAGATTCGTACAGAGGAGATGCACACTATCTCTGAGAATGGGATCGCTGCCCACTGGGACTATAAAAACGACAATCCCGACAGCAGTAACACCGCCAATATCGGTTCCACAGAGAAGAGGGCACGACAGTGGTTACAGGACCTCCTCGATCTACAGAAGAACAGCGGCAACTCTCTGGAGTTTCTGGAGAGCGTCAAGATCGATCTATTCCCCGATGAGGTCTATGTCTTCACCCCCAAAGGGAAGATTATCGAGCTACCACGCGGGGCCACTGTACTCGACCTTGCCTTCCGCATTCACACGGAGATCGGCACCCATGCTGAATCCGCACGAATCAACCGCAAGCCCGCACCACTCAATACCCAGCTCTTCAATGGACAGACGGTAGAGATCATCACCGCCCCTGATAGTCGCCCTCACCCCGGCTGGCTACAGTATGTCACCACCGGAAAGGCGCGTAGCAACATCCGCCACTACCTAAAGAACCTGCAGGAAGAGGAGGCGATTCTTCTTGGTGAGCGGCTACTGATGAAGGCTCTCTCACGCCAAAACATCTCCAAGAAACGGCTCAAGAAGATGGATCTGACGCCCCTGTTGCAGAAGCTTCAGCTCGACTCTTTAGAGCACCTTCACAATGAGATTGGGATGGGGCTGCGCATGGCCGAGTTGGTTTCAAGTTCTTTGGTTCAGTGCTGCATCAAGGGTGGGAGCCACGAGATCAAAGAGCCTTCAGCAAAGAAGCAGCGGCGCTGGAACCCACTATCCATGCTCTCACCGCTACTGAAACGCCGGTTGCATATTCGCCAGTCTGATGGCGCTCGCCCATTGATGATTCGCGGTGCAGAGGGGATGGTGGTCCACTTTGCCAACTGCTGCCACCCCATCCCAGGAGATCCGATTATCGGCCACATCAGCTCTGGAAAAGGGTTGGTGGTACACCGTAGCGACTGTAAAAATGGCGCAAAAATGGACAGCCATCCAGAACGCTGGGTCTCTGCCGAGTGGTCCTCCAAGGGAGAGCAAGATCTTCCCACCGAAATCCGTGTAGAGGTCGCCAACAAACGGGGCGTACTAGCAATCATCGCCTCCACCATCTCAGAGCTGGACTCCAACATCGATAACGTATCAATCGACGACCAAGATGGGCGTACCAACCTCATCAATTTCACCCTGCGGGTGCGCGACCGTAAACATCTGGCAAAGATTATTCGCAACATCCGCAAACTGAGGCCGGTGCTAACCATCCAGCGACTCAAGGGGTAACCACACAGAGATGGAGCCGGTCACAACACTACGCGGCGTAGGGCCAAAACTCTCCGAGCGCTTAGAGAAACTGCAGATACGCAGTGTCTCTGATCTACTCTTTCACCTGCCACTACGCTACCAAGACCGCACCACCCTCACCCCCATTGCCGCACTATTACACAATGAAGAGCAGCAGATAGAGGGGATCATTACAGGAACAACAATTCGCTTCGGGCGAAGGCGCAGCCTAGTCTGCAGCGTGGAAGATGAGAGTGACAGCCTCACCATTCGTCTATTTCACTTCAATAAAGGGCAGCAGGCAGCACTACAAAACGGACGCAAGATCCGCTGTTTTGGCACCGCACGGCGGGGAAAATCGGGAATGGAGATGGCCCACCCCGAGTATCAGCTGCTTGATAAATCACCTCCACCACTGGAGCAGGCTCTCACCCCAATCTACCCCATGACCGAGGGGCTTCACCAGCGCACACTGTTCTCACTCACCACGCAAGCACTACAGCGCGCACTCCATGAGGTAAAGGAGCTACTCCCCACTGCCCTACAGAGAAACCTGCCACCACTACAGCAGGCATTAAGCACCCTGCATCGCCCCGATGCCACTGCAGGGGCAGAGGTGTTTAAACGCTGCCGTGAACGCATCGCGCTAGAGGAGCTGTTGGCCCATCACCTCTCGATGCAGCAGCTACGACAAAAGAGCCGTAAAGAGCATGCCATTGTACTCTCCCCCCAACGGACTCTGCTCGACCGCCTTCTGCAGCAGCTCCCCTTTAGCTTAACCCGTGCACAGCAACGCACCATTGATGAGATCTTTGCTGATCTAAAAAACAGCTGGCCCATGCAGCGCCTGCTACAGGGGGATGTAGGGTCAGGCAAGACACTGGTTGCACTCTGTGCTGCACTCCATGCCGTGGAGTCAGGCCAACAGTGTGCACTCATGGCCCCCACCGAACTACTCGCTACACAGCACCAGCAGACACTACAGAGCTTACTGCTTCCACTCGGCATTGAGGTGGGGCTGCTCAGCGGCAGCATGAGAAAAACCGAACGCAAACCGATCTTAGAGCAGCTACAAAGTGGTGCACTGAAAATTGTAGTCGGTACCCATGCGCTATTTCAGGATGCAGTTCAGTTCCACGCTCTGGCTCTGGTGATTATTGATGAGCAGCACCGTTTTGGGGTCGACCAGCGCTACGCACTGCAACAGAAGGGGGAGCAGGGCAGCTACAGCCCCCACCAGCTGATCATGACCGCAACCCCTATTCCTCGCACCTTAGCAATGACCTTCTATGCGGATCTGGATAGCAGTGTGATCGATGAGCTCCCCCCCGGTCGCACCCCGATAACAACCGTGACTATCCCCGAGAGCCGCCGTGATGAGGTGGTTCAGCGAATCCACAGTAACTGCCAGCAGGGGCGGCAGGTCTACTGGGTCTGCCCACTGGTTGAAGAGTCTGAGCTGCTGGAGTGCCAAGCAGCCACTGAACAGGCCGCTGAACTGCAAAAACAGCTCCCCGACCTCAACATTGGACTGGTCCATGGACGGCTCTCTGCCACAGAGAAAGAGGCCGAGATGGCCCGCTTCCACGCCAGAGAGCTGCATATTCTGGTTGCCACTACGGTCATTGAGGTGGGTGTTGATGTACCCAACGCCAGTCTGATGGTTATCGAAAATGCTGAGCGTCTCGGCCTCTCTCAACTCCACCAGCTACGTGGTCGTGTTGGACGTGGCAGTGAGGCGAGTAGTTGTGTGCTGATGTACCGCTCTCCGTTAAGCGCAGTAGCCAAAGAGCGGTTAGAGACCATCCGCAACTCCAATGATGGTTTTGAGATCGCCCGCAAAGACCTTCAGATGCGAGGCCCCGGCGAGCTGTTGGGACGACGTCAAACTGGACAACTCCAGCTGAAGATCGCAGACCTAACACTGGACCAGCACCTGTTGCCACAACTGGAGCAGATCGCCCCACAGCTGCTACAAGGTGATCCCACACGAATAGATCGATTGATCCAGCGTTGGATACCACAAGGTGAACACTACCACTCTGTTGCGTAGTATAGTTTATGAGATAGAATCAACTGAATATGAACCTTACATCCCCGTAAACCATGTTAAAAAAGACACTGTTACTACTATCAACACTGTTACTACTGACTCTGGTTGGAACGACCGTCCAGTACTGGGATAACCTAACGCCCGATCAAGAGAGTGAGACTCAACGCCTGCTCTTCAGTGACCAGGAGTTCTATCAGCCGTTGCAGAGCATCGACGAGCCTATTCACCCCATTCCCCACCTCAAAAAACTCTCCCCTGCACTGCAACAACGGGTTGATCTGGGGCGTAAACTGTTCAACGATCCACGCCTCTCTGGTAGTGGGGAGATCTCCTGCTCAACCTGCCATAACCTCGCCATTGGGGGGCATGACCCCCGAGGCACCTCTCTAGGTATCACCCAGACACCACTGCGCCGCAACAGCCCCACCATATTCAACGCAACATTTAATGCCATGCAGTTCTGGGATGGGCGTACAAAGGATCTGTTTGAACAGGCTGCGCACCCTATCCTCAACCCACAAGAGATGGGGGGGAGTGGAAAACAATCATTGAACGCCTCCGTTCTGACAGCGACATGGTCACACTATTCTCTATCTATCCTCAAGGGATCACGGCAACCAACATTCAAGATGCTATCGCCCTGTTTGAGCGTACCTTAATCACCCCAGATAGCCCCTTTGACCTCTATCTTCAAGGGGATCAAGATGCCCTCTCCAAGGTCCAAAAAGAGGGCTACAAACTCTTCAAGTCATTGGGCTGTATCAGCTGTCACCAAGGCCGCAATGTCGGTGGCACACTGTTCCAGCGCATCGGAGTCTATGCAACAGAGACTCAACTCAGTCAGCTACAGGAGCAGGACCAAGGGCGCTTTGAGATCACCGGCAATAAACAGGATCGCCTGATATTCAAGGTCCCCTCACTGCGCAATATCACACGCACAGCCCCCTACTTCCATAACGGTTCACGTACCACGCTAGAGGATGCCGTCAGCGATATGGGTCGCCTACAACTGGGGCAGGAGCTATCTAAACAGCAGATCGAAAAACTGATCCAGTTCCTAGAGTCATTAACCGGTATCTATTCAGGAAGCGCCTCATGAGTCCACTACTGGAACTCCTCAGGCGCTACAGTTATCCGCTTCTTGGAGCGCTGTTACTGCTCTTTTTTGGCCTTATCTACGCCATTCAAGGGGTAGAGTCAAAGCGACACATCACCTATCTGAACCACCTTCAACAACTGAAGCACAATGACCTCTCCTATAACATGGCGCTATTTCGCGCCCGTTTTGACATCAACAGTGACTTTGATCAGCTGTTGGATATTGAGCGCTCTGCACAACTGCAGCTCTCCCTGCTAAACACCCCCCCCTCCTATATGGAGCCACGCTATCAACGGGGGATTCAAAATCTAGTGGCCCAGCTGCAGGCGTTATACCAAGAGAAAAATGATCACATCTCCCAATTTAAAACCGCCAAGGCACTCTACAGCAACAGTGTTCGCTACTTGCCACAGCTTCATGTCGATATCGAAGCGCTGTCAAAGGCCTTCAGCCATCGCTTAATTGACGAAGTACACTATATGGCCGAAGAGGTGCTCACCTACATTGCCAACCAGCGGGGCGAACGAGAGGCCTATTTTCTAAAGAAGGTCGACCGCTACAGGAAGCAGATCGAACACAATTTTGAGGAGAACCCAGCAGTAGAGAAGATGCTACAGGCCCTATTGCGCCATATGGAGCTGATTATCAGCAACCTTCCAGCAATGACAACCCATATGGACAATGCCTCATCTCCCTCCTCGGCAAGAACCATTGACTACCTACGCGACACCTACTTGGCCGGTTATAAAAAGCAACAGATACGTATTCAATCGGCTACCCAGCTACTGGGGATATTTACCTTGGCACTGTTTACCGCACTACTGTTTGCTGTGGTCAACCTCAAGCATACACAAAGCAAATTAAAACAGAGCAATCTACAACTAGAGAGTCGAGTCATGGAGCGCACAGCAGAGCTGGCAGGGGCCAAAGCTTACGCTGAAAGTATCACTGCATCCATGTCAGAGGCACTACTGGTACTCGGTTTAGATGGAAAATTAAACTCCTGTAACTTCGCTGCAGAACGACTTACGGGTTACTCCAGTACTCAGCTTCAAACAAACTCACTGGAAGCGTACATTGAGGCCCCCATTCTGCAGGAAAATTATACTGGGGGAGAGACTCAACTACGGACGGCCTCTGGAAAAACACACCCCATCGATATCTCCCGCTCTCCGCTCTATGACAGTGAGGGCAGCATCAACGGGTATACCTTTGTCATCCACGACCTCACCGAACGCAAACATGCTGAGGAGCAGCGTCAATTCCTCGCCTTCCAGTCTGGTCTGGCTGAAATGGGCATCACAGTGATGCACAACATTGGGAATATCATTACTGGGATCACGGGAGACCTGCAGAAAAGTCGTAAATCAAACCGCATCAACCAGAAAACTGCAGAGACATTTGAGCTATTTTGCAGACAGATAGAGAGCGAGCTGGAGAAGCCTCAGCCCTCAAAAGAGAGCCTCATTGAGTTACTAGAGAAGAGCCGCTTTATCTTCACAAAGTCCAATGAGCTGATTCAGAAGAGCCATCTCACCATAGAGCAACGTATTGAACAGGCCAGTGTAAAAACACAGAAAATTGGAGCACTGATCAAGCTACATGAGCAGGATGCACAGTCCGAGCGGGTCGAACCCTCCTTTGATCTCGACGTACTGATTGAGGATGTCCTCTCAACAAAACAGTCACTGTTCAAACAGCAGCATATTGAGGCTACAGTCGAACTCCCCGACAACCTGCCCCCCATTCACCTGCCCCGTAACCAGCTGATGCAGATGTTGATCCATATGCTACAGAACAGTATTGATGCCATCATCGCACGCAGTGATCACTCAACGATGGAGTCAACGGGAAAAATCACCATCCATGTGCACCTGCTTGACAGTAACCGCTGGTGCCTAGACTTTATTGACAATGGATGCGGCATCCCCGCAGGGCAGGAACAGAACATTTTTAAACTCGGTTTCTCGACCCATAATGGCAAAACCGGCTATGGATTGCATTCTGTCGGCACCTTTATACAGAGCCATAAAGGGACCATTGAGGCCCGCAGTGAAGGGGAAAACCTCGGCAGCTGTTTCAGTGCTTGTTTCCCAGTTTAATAGCCCCCCCTTCAGCGTTCAGTAACAGATCACAAAATACTGATCGCATAATCTGACAGGCGCGAACGCTCACCCAACTGCAGGGTCACATGACCACTGTGTGCCCAGCTCTTGAAACGATCTACCGCGTAGGTGAGTCCTGAACTGGTCTCTGTCAGGTAGAGGGTATCAATCTGTGCCAAATTACCGATACAGACAATCTTGGTCCCCGGCCCTGCACGGGTCACCAGCGCCTTGATCTGTTTGGAGCTGAGGTTCTGTGCCTCATCAATAATCAGGTAACGTCCGACAAAGGTACGCCCACGCATAAAGTTCATAGAGCGGATCTTAATACGGTGGTTGATCAGCTCCTGCGTCGCCTCACGCTCAAACGAGCTGCTCTTATCATGCATCGTCAGCACCTCAAGATTATCCATCAGTGCGCCCATCCACGGTGCCATCTTCTCCTCCTCCGTACCGGGGAGAAAACCGATATCTTCACCCAACGGGATGGTGATACGGGTCATGATGATCTCATTATAGAGATTCTTCTCTAGCGTCTGCTCCAGCCCTGCTGCCAGTGCCAGCAGGGTTTTTCCGGTACCTGCTGGCCCCAACAGGGTGACAAAATCAAACTGCGGGTCCATCAGCAGATTCATCGCATAGTTCTGTTCTCGGTTACGCGCCTCAATCCCCCATACCGAGTGCTGCTCAGAGCTGTAGTTCCGCACCCGCTCCAGCACCGCCTGCTGCCCCTCAATTTTACGAATGATGTAATCATTGTGTGGGTTATTCTGATCCGCCAGAAACTCCCCTGGCATCCACTCATTTACCGTTTCGCCCTCTACCTGATAGAGCGTATGCCCCTCATCTTGCCAACTCTTGAGATCTTTACCGACATCCTCCCAAAAATCTGAGGTGACCTCATGATAGCCCGTCTGCAATAGATCAACATCATCCAGCACCTTATCATTGCGGTAATCTTCACTGTGAATACCGAGAATAGAGGCCTTGATTCGTAGATTGATATCACGCGTCACCAGACGCACATCATCCACTTTCTCTTGCAGCGCCAGCACCGTGGCCAGAATGCTGTTATCAGCGGTATTCCCCGGCAGAGATTCGGGTAGCTTTACCTTATCAATCGAGGTCTGAAAAAAGAGTCTGCCGGAGGATGACTCCGCTGCATGGTTGAGAACCCCCGGTGGAACCAGCTCAATCCCCTGGTCAATCTCATCCAGCGCACACTGCTCAACCAGCTCATCAATAAAGCGGGAGGTCTGGCGCACATTACGGGCAATCTCAGAGCCCCCCTTTTTGCCTCGGTCCAGCTCCTCCAACACCACCATCGGCAGATAGACATCATGCTCCTGAAAGCGGAACAGTGCCGTTGGGTCATGCATCAAAATATTGGTATCAAGAACAAACAGACGTTTTGCACCATCCAGTTGATTGACCATCTCTTCTCTCCTTACAATTCAGGTTTAGCTTGATCATACCGCGATCAGAGCACGATCTGTACCACTTTCACCCGCTCTACGCTATGACCTTGGCGCGATTATGACAGGCACACGGAAAAGTGCTGGTATATACTTCTGCGCCATGAACTTCCCCCCCTCTGAACCACGATGGGTGTCCAGACAGCAGCTCTCACTGCTCCATCCCGGTCACGCTCAACGCCAGCTACTGACCAGCTCTGGATCACTGACCAAGAAGATCATTCAACACTGTGATGGAGCTTTCTCGGTTGAGGTTTTGAGCCAGCAGTTCGCCCCACTCCGCCACACTGAGCGCACACGACTCCGACTACAAGCAGGACAACTCGGGAATATTCGTACTGTGCGACTACACTGCAACCAGCACCCTTGGGTCTTTGCCCACACCGTAATCCCTTACAGTGCACTGAGGCGTTCTCTACGCCGTCTTACTCAACTGGGGAGCCGGTCATTGGGTGCGGTACTCCACCGTTCACGGGTGATGGAACGCAGCCATGTAGAGTACGCCCGCTTTCAACCGCAACATACGCTCTACCAACAAGCCACCGCACACCTCAAGCAACCTCCAAAAGTACTCTGGGGGCGGCGCATCCTCTACCGTATTGATGGCAATCCACTGCTGGTGCACGAGCTGTTTCTGCCTGAGTTCAACCAATAATACCCCGTCGAAAGGGTAAAACAGCTAGAGCGCTTCTAATCACGAGTTGATATAGGCGTAAGACCACTCCACTCCACTCTGTTTCTGCAACATCCCCAGAAGCTGATCCGAAGGGACCGCCTCCCCCTCAAAAATATTCCACAGTGAGAACCGGGTTTTGGCAAGTGCTGCCGTTTTTCTCCAGGCGATCTGCTCAGCAGAATAAACTGCACCACAGTGGCAACAGCTAACATCGGGAGGCTGCTGCGCTTCCAGCTGAGGCAGCTCTCCATAACGCTGCTTACACCCTTTGCAGGCGGCCTTCAGGTTACTGCCACTGATCAACCGGCATTGCACCTCGGACTCCAGCTCTAGGTAACAGAAGGGGGTATCCGCTGCTGTGGGAGCCAACTCAATCGAGGGGGAGCAACCGAGAAAGAGAAAGGCATCAAAAAACCGCTCCCCCAGCAGATAACTCCTCTCTCCATAATGGCCGTCCAACAGAGACTCAACCACCTGTTGCTGCAGCAGCAGCTCAAGCAGTGGCTCTAACGGCAACTGTAGTAACGGATCTTTTGGAAAAAGGATCAGGCGGCTCAATACTCCACTTGCTCCTGTTGCTGCACCAGATATCGACCCAGCACGCTTCGTAGCTCTTGCTTATCAATCGGTTTACCAAGAAAACCATCACACCCCACTTCATGGAACTGATTACGATGTTCCTGCATAACATTAGCGGTCAGCGCAATAATGGGCGTCTGATTGCCCGCCTCACGTAACGCTTTAGTGGCCTCCAGGCCACCCATTACCGGCATCTGCATATCCATCAAGATCAACTCAAAGTTGTGATCGGTTGCAAGCTCTACCGCCTCTTTTCCATTATTGGCAGTCGTTACTGTAAGACCCATCGCCTCCAAGATACGGCACTCTAACAACTGCAGCTCATAGATGTCTTCAGCAACCAGCACATGACCCGTCAACTTTTGATTGATTAGCGCAGGATCAGTCACAGACTCTGCATCTTGATTTACCGAAATCTCACTAGGGCGATATGGGATTTTCAGCTCAAAGGTGGAACCCACCCCCTCTTGACTGGAAACCTCGATGGTTCCATTCATCATTTCAGCCAGAGACCAAGAGATATGCAAGCCTAACCCCGTTCCTCCAAAACGACGGGTAATACTACGGTCTGCCTGTTCAAAAGGTTTGAAAAGACGGCCTAAAACCTCTTGAGACATCCCAATGCCGGTATCCACAACAGAGAATCGGAGATACGCCTCATCATGCCATACACTCAGCTTCACACCCCCCTCTTCAGTAAACTTCACGGAATTACCCAAGAGATTAATTAAGACTTGCCCCACACGCTTGGAGTCTCCCCAAACCTGCTGTTTTAGGCCTGCATTATTTTCAACCTGAAAGCTCAAACCACTATCACGGGACCGTATTGAAAATATCTGCTCCACCTCTTTCAACAATACCGCTAAATTGAAAGGCGCATCATCGATATGAAATTTCCCCGCTTCAATTTTAGAAAGATCCAAAATATCATTCACTAAGGCCAGCTGAGTTTTACCAGCCACATGGATAGCGTTTAGAATTTCAGAAGCATCACTCATTGCACAGGCACCACAACTGCCACTATCGATCATCAGTTCAGCATTGCCGATCACTGAGGTCAATGGTGTACGCAGTTCATGACTCATAGAGGCGAGAAATTCATCTTTCGCTCTATTGGCCTGCAACGCCGATGCTGTAGCCGCTTCAGCAATATCCTTTGCCTCAGCAAGCACCTGCTGAGCACGGTAGAGCTTAATATGGGTCTGAATCCGCGCCATCACCTCTCTCTCTTCAAACGGCTTGCTCACATAGTCAACGCCGCCAACTTCGAAGCCTTTAACCTTATCCTTGGGGTGGTCGAGCGCACTAATAAACAGCACCGGAATGTTGTGGATTTGAGGGTCAGCCTTAATCTCTTTACAGACTTCAAACCCATCTATCCCCGGCAACAGGATATCCAGTAAGACCAGATCTACTGGAGAGGTACGCAAGGACTCCAGTGCATCCTCCCCGTCGATCGCAACCCGAATCGAGTACCCCTTCTGCTCCAAAATTTCTGTCAGATATTTCAGGTTGCCTGGATGGTCATCCACCAAAAGTATAGTCGCTGAAGACTCCATATCGCTACTCTCCACTGCTACTCTCCGCACTCTTTGTCATTGATCACCTCCAGCAACTGCTTTAGATCATACGCATCCAATAGCTCCGTGAGTCGATACTTTACTGTAGGAAATTCTGCCTCTAACTCGGAAATTAACTGCTTCATCCCTTTATAGTTTCCAACTTTGTGCATATGTAAAAACTCCTGCTTCCATTCAGGTTTTAACCTTAAAACTTCATCATGCAACTGCTCGTAATTAACCGCCTCAACGACATCATCTTTCCTAAAGGTCAGGCCGAGCAGCTGTTCCAACAACTCAAAAGGGGCATTTTCTTGGTAAGGTTTCATCAAGATAGCATCAAAACCAGAGGCCATCAATTGATCATGATCTTCAACAAACACCCCCGCAGTGAATGCCACAATCTTACACTCCTTACCACCGGGTAGCTTTCTGATCTGCTTCATCGCAGCAATACCATCTAGCTCGGGCATTTGAATATCCATCCAGATCAAATGTGGGTGCCACTGTAGATACTGCTCAACCCCCTCTATCCCATTAACTGCCTCTCTAATACCTGCTTCCGAAAGCATATTTTTGGATAAAACATCAATATACTATTGATATAAAACAACAACATCCTATTTCTCCTATGTCATACTGCAATCGCTAATTCGGTGAGTCCTTAATA
>Ga0066611_10001574_pt1 | contig 12317 bp, 12 predicted proteins | sample SaaInlV_DNA_200m_FD_60376 | JGI IMG/M metagenome (GOLD analysis project Ga0066611, IMG submission 60376) | Marine microbial communities from expanding oxygen minimum zones in the Saanich Inlet - SI075_LV_DNA_200m | ecosystem: Environmental > Aquatic > Marine > Unclassified | place: British... | reverse complement strand
CTGTTTGCGTCACCTTCACAGCATTGCCCTCAACTCTTGCGGCTTCATTCGCATTCTCGGCAATCTCTTTAATGCTAGCCCCCATTTCTTCAGTGCCGGTAGCCACGGTCTGAACATTTTTACTGATCTCTGAGGATGCCGCAGATACGACATTTGCTTGCGCTGTAGTTTCTTCAGCACTGCCCGCCATTTCCTGACTCACAGCATTCATTTGTTCGGAAGAACCTGAAAGTTTTTGCGCCATATCTGCAATATTAAAAATATTGCCCCGAACATCTGAAAGGACAAATCTATTGAATTATAGGTTTCCGGATCCGTTGATGAAAAGAAAGAAAACACTATAATCTTGCTGAAAATTGACAAAAAAAACCCCACCCAGAAATGGGTGGGGTTTTAACTTCAATCAATATTTTCAGATTTTAAATTTACTAACTAAGCCTTGCAAGTCAACTGCTAGTCTCGATAATTCGTCTGCAGCATCCTTTGTCTGACTCGAACCCTGCGTTGTCTCTGCTGCCGCTGTTGAAACACCTGCAATATTTTCAGATATCTCACTTACCCCCTTGGAAGCCTCAGCAACATTGCGCGACATTTCATTAGTGGTAGCACTTTGCTCTTCAACGGCACTGGCAATGGTGCTGGAGATATCATTAATCTTGTTAATGATATTGCTGATTTCCTCAATTGCTTGAACAGCATCTCCTGTGTTTGATTGAATCGTATGTACTTTACTACTGATTTCTTCAGTCGCCTTCGCCGTTTGATTAGCCAGTTCCTTTACCTCATTCGCAACAACAGCAAACCCTTTACCGGCTTCACCGGCTCTTGCGGCTTCAATCGTTGCATTCAATGCCAAGAGATTGGTTTGTTCGGCAATGGAGGTAATTACTTTTACGACTTCACCAATCTCACTTGAACTTTCTCCCAGTGTCGTGATCGTGGTGCTTGTCCTTGAGGCAACTTCAACAGCTTCATTCGAAACTCTTGCAGCTTCCGTAGCATTGCTTGCGATTTCACTAATACTCGCACTCATTTCTTCCGAGCCCGTAGCAACCGTCTGAACATTGTTTCCTACCTCCTCGCTAGCAGCAGCTACTACACCAGCTTGCGCAGAAGTTTCCTCTGCATTGGCTGACATGGTTGTGCTGGTAGCAGTAAGTTCCTCAGCGGCCGTACTCACTGATTCTGCATTTCTTCCTATATCACTTATATCACTGCGTAGGCTTGTCATGAGTTTTTGTAGGCCAGCACCCATCTGCCCGATAGCATCAGCACCAGAGATGGTAACTTCTTGGGTTAGGTCACCTTCCGAGGCGGCTCCAACCACTTGCAACAATGAGTTTACTTTGTCCTGAAGAATCTTTGCAGCTTCCTGTTCACGTTGCGTAGCTTCCTTGGTAACTTTTTCATTTTTAACGCGCTCGGTTACGATACTCCAAGCAACTAAGGGGCCAAAATAGGTTCCATTCGAATCAAAATTGGCAGAGACAACCAGTTCCAGAATTTCAGGCCCAACTTGAATCAAAGCTACGTGTGGTAAGTTCCTTGGATCGGAAAGGATTTTTCTTTGATTTGCAGGGTTCTTATGGAAAATATCAATAGACTGGCTCACTATATTGTTTGCCTTGACAGGTAAATACTGCTCTAGAGTTGAGAGTGTTTTTACCGATGCAGGGTTGATATAAACGATGTTTAAATCCGTATCAGCCGCCATCATGTTAGCAGGGTTGTTTTCCACATAACCCGATAACTGCTCGGCATGTTTGTCCATCTGCACTTTGTCCTTGGACTGTCTTAACATATCGTCCAGAGAGTTTTTAAACTCTCCTTCCTGGCCTGAAATATCTATTTCCAAATTCCCAGATAGGAGATCCTTTGAGTTGCCAATGAATCCCTGCAATCTATCCATTAACAAATTACAAGACTGACTCAACACACCAATTTCATCATTTGAAGACACGGCCAGTTTGGATTGATTTAAGTTTCCTTCTGAAGTGCCTGCCAATGTTCTGGAGATGTTCTGCACCGGCTGAATGACAAACCGCCCTAAAAATATAGAGATCCCTGCTAGAATAAGAAGGTTTAATCCGCTGGAAATTGTGACCAGTCTTTGAATGTTATCCTGCTCGTTTTCAACAAGGTGTCCCCATAAACCAACCAGATCATTACTGACTTTTCTTAACTTGTTCGAGCCCGATAAAATTTCAACTTGGGCTTTCCTGTAGGGCGTAGAGTTGATTTCTGAGTTAACAAGCGTATCAACAGCAGCGGTATAACTATCAAACTGAATCTCTACTGCATTGATCATTTTTAGCGTATTGGGTTCTGTGGCAGCTTCAACCTCTCTATACTTAGTCATTTTGAGATCAAGAGGGTATTTTCCACCATTTTGCACAGCATTTAGAGTTTCTGAGAAAATCTTTTTAGCTGATTCATATTCATCTACCGTGGCATTGAGTTCCGACTTACCTAGCCCTATATCATTAGAAAATACCAGTTTATAGGAACGGATTCCCAAGGTATCGCCTACTTTAAAGTCTTTACCATTTTTTATGGCAGAATGACATGAAGCGCAGCCAGGAACGACGGCTTTATCGGTAGTATATAAAGCTATAAGCAGTTTCCCATTCTCCTCAAAAATCTTATTGAAAACTTTATTGGGGTTCTCTTTTAAGAACGCATTTGCTTCCCTATCCAGTTTAGTTTTCAATCCTTGCTTCGGGTTTATAGGGTCGTCAGAAATAATGTCGATTGCAAAATCTCGTCCTTTACCAAAAGCCTCATTAGTCATGCGCGTGAAAGTAGCAGGAAAGGGAACGGCAGGATGAGGTTCATTTTTCGGATTCATGCTGATTGCTAACCCCGATTTTTTAGCGGTTGCAATAATTGTTTTGGCGTAGGTTCCTCGCATTTTTGAAATATATCTGTCCAAGTCCGTTACTTGCTGTTCAATAGTTTTTTTTCGACTCTTTGCCATAGCATAGCCCAAGCTAGATTTACCCATTGCCTGAGACAGCATGCGTTGTCGACCTAATGCATTATAGGTTTCCAAGTTTACTTTTGAGGTATTGATTGCGCTAAAAATCATCACACCTGACACCGCAATAACCACAAGCAATATGGCGATTGCCCCATAAACCTTTTGTTTCACAGACAAGTTAGTCACACGCTTACTCCTCAGCTTGGATTGATTAAAGGTAGTTATAGATAATTAAGAGCCTTGGGTCGATAGCCCTTAATCACCTAAATATTATTATTCATTTTAATGATATATGGTCACCTCTAAAAATAAGGTAAGAAGTTGATGGATGACTTAAAATAGATGAGTGATTAATTTTTCGATTTTGCCACCGCCTCGAAAGGAATGCCGCCATGTCCCAGCCCGGATTTTTTGATCTCGATAACCGTTATGAGTCGATCAGCAAGCTGGGAGATCCCCTTGAAGTTCTGGATCAGGCCATTCCGTGGGAAACATTTCGGCCGGTATTGAGAAAAGCTCTGCGTAAATTCAAAAAAAGCAATGCGGGTCGTAAACCTTATGATAGCGTTTTCATGTTCAAGATCCTTGTATTGCAAAGCCTCTATAATTTAAGCGACGATCAAACGGAGTTTCAGATCAAAGATCGTTTATCGTTCATGCGTTTTCTGGGTCTCGATTTCGAAGACACCGTGCCAGATGCGAAAACCCTTTGGCTGTTCCGAGATACGCTCGCAAACAAAAATGCCATCGATAAACTGTTCCGCAGGTTCAACCGGTACCTCGACCACGAAGGTTTGTTTGCACGTCAAGGGCAACTCGTTGATGCCAGCATTGTGCCGGTTCCTGTACAACGCAACACCCGGGAAGAAAATACTCGCATCAAACAAGGCGAAGTTCCTGAAGACTGGAAAGAACAACCGCACAAGCTTCAACAGAAAGACACCGATGCGCGTTGGGTGAAGAAAAACGGACGTAGCTATTACGGTTACAAAAATCATGTCAATGCCGACCGCAAACACAAGCTCATTCGCACCTTTGATGTTACGGACGCTTCGGTACACGACAGTCAGGTGTTTGATCGTCTTCTCGATTCGAACAACACGGGCAAACAGGTCTTTGCCGACAGTGCCTATCGCTCCAAAGAAATCGATGGCACTTTAAAAGAACGAGGTCTGAAAAATGAGATTCATCACAAAGGCTATAGGGGCATGCCGTTGACCGAAGTGAAGCAACGGATCAACCACAAGCGGTCAAAAGTCCGAGCGAGGGTAGAACACATTTTCGGGTTTCAACAAAACTCGCTCGGCGGCAAACTTATACGAACGATGGGTATCTTAAGAGCGCGTGCAAAGATCGGCCTGATGAATCTGGCTTACAACATGAAACGCTACGTTTATCTGACAAAGAACAAACCGGCCCACGCTACAGGATAAATGTTGGGAAAACAAAAACCGATATCCTCACTGAGGATAACAGAGCAAAAAAATAGCTCAAAACACCCGAAAATAATACTCTGTTCCGGTGAACCGCGCAGGTTGAAACGATAAAAACTCAAGTTACCTCTCACATCATCATTTTTAGAGGTGTCCATATGTATATTGTTATAAATGTACATTGAATATCACTAGAAGTGCAAATATTTATGCAAATTTTCGATTCCCTGTTGACGAGTTATAGTCAAATGTGGTGTATGGGAGCATGATCAAGCGGCGTTCCTTCGGCTCATTAGATACCTTTGGCACCTGCGTCGAGTTACTTAATATTTCGCCTATTCTCTCCGTCATTTCTTCAGCATCTGTTGCTACCGTCTGAACATTGGTGCCACCTCTTCACTGGCGGCGGCAACCACACCCGCTTGCGCAAGTATAAAGACCAATGTAAAGCTTTCCAATCTCTTCAAATATTTTATTGAATACTTTATCTGAGTTAGATTTTAAAAATGTATTCGCCTCTTTATCCCGACATTCCACACACACCCTTACTTGCCTTGTAATTACAGTTTCAATTAATTAACAATTCAACGATAAACCTATTTTCTCTCCTACTTTTTACAGCTAATGGGGGTATCTAAAGGCAAACATCAAACCCATCAACCAATATACATACTGATAATTTGCTTTTGCACCAAGTTTTCAGGATAATAAATTCTAATACTTTATGAGAAGATTGAACCTGCCTTGATTACGAGCGGCTCAATTAAGAAACGAGGTTGTTTGCGGTGAGAAAATTCTGGAGAATCTTTGGCTGGATATTTTTAGGCATTTTTTTGCAATTTAAGTTTAATGCGCTATATGGCATCGTATTCCTTGAAAATCTAAACTTTCATGACCGCGCCTATTGGGTTGAAATGGATATGACTGCGACGGATGAGAGCCTGAGTGTCTTAAATGTCAAGACCACTGTGCATCACTCTCTCGGCTCGGATTATTTTGCCAATATCTATATTCCTGATAAGTATAAGGTTTTAAACGCCAAGCCTTATGCTGGCGCAGAGACTTTACCGGGGTATCAAACCTATAAAATGAGCATGAAACGTAAATATCGCGATGTTTTGGCTAAAAATGCCTTCATCCTTGCCCCTCAAAAGGTGGATGAGGACAGCCCTCAGAAACCAATCATCATCCATTTTGAAAATTTGAAACAACGCCTTCATACAGACAAGACATTCCAAGTCACCTTTAAAAAGGGTAAAACCCTTATAGAAGGCCCCAAAATCGCAGAGGCCACCTATCCTCAAAAGCTGGGGATGTAATCAACATAATGGCTCGCAGATCAAAAGAATTTAAAGATTATTATTCCATCCTAAAGGTTTCTCAAACTTCGAGCTTGGAGGAGGTTAAGAAGGCCTATCGTAAACTGGCACTCGAACTTCATCCTGATCACAACCCCGATGACCCTAAAAGCGAAGAACGGTTCAAAGAGGTAACCGAAGCTTACGGTGTATTGAGCGACCCATTAAAGAAAAAAGAATACGACCGTTATCACTCAGATCATCAGGCCGGACGTAGCACTGATTCCTCTCATTTTCAATATTCACAAGAAGATATTTTTTCCAGTATGTTTCAAGGAGAAAATGCGCGCGAAATTTTTGATGAACTCAATCGAGAGTTCAACCGCTCTGGTTTTCGCTCGGGCAACCCATTTTTTCAAAGCGTATTTTTTGGAGGAGCAGTCGGTGGATTGGGGAAAATTCTCAGAATGATTCCCGGCCCCATTGGAAAAATTGGCATGGGCTTAAAATTAGCACAAGTGGTTGGCTCCTCTTTGTACGCACTGCATAAAATGAAACAACAAAAACAGGCTCCCTCTCAAGAGAAGAGCACGGGTTCCCCTCAAAATGGCAACCCCTTAAAAGATGGTTTGAGTGGAATGTTCGGCAAAAAGAATCCCCCCAAACCAACATTGGACATGGATTTCTATCTTTCCATTCCGCCACTCGAAGCTCTTCATGGTACCCGCAAAAAGATTTCTTACCAGGTGAATAATAATACTGAGCAACTCATGGTACGCATTCCTCCAAACTTTCCCTCTGGAGGAAAACTACGTATACGAGAAAAAGGAAAAGTTCAGGACAATCAGCGCGGAGACCTGATCCTTTCCATTTTTGTAGATCCTAAAGCCAGCCCCGTGCAAGAATGAATAAACAACAAGTCCTCGATTTTTGGATTCTGTTTTTTAAAGATCTTCTGGTCGGCACCTTTAAAAGATTATTTTCATTTGGAGTTTCCGGGTTCATGCTCGGGACTTTGGCGGCTTGGTTATTTGACAACCGAGTGCTCGACTCCGTTGAGTGGAATGTTTGGCTCGAAGGTTTCCTCTTCACCGTGGTGACAGCGTTCTACCTAGGGCTGGGGATATTTCATAGCTGGGCCGCTTGTATCTTTCTCATTCTTGAAAAAAAATTACGTCAGGCTTTATCAGGTCTGCAAGATTTATTGGATTGGTTGACCCGTGAGGTCATAGGACGTTTCCCCAAATTTCAGAAAAATATCCCAAAACATGAGTTGGCTGAAAAATATGACCTGATCGGTAATGAACTACGGCAGAAACTAAAACAACGTGGAGGCCTGACTGGTTTTTTTTCGAGTATTTTGTTTGCCGTCATTCTCAAAGCTTTACGCTTTTTTTTCCTTGATGAGGTCATGCTAGAACTACAAAGCAAGGAGCAAAAAGAGATCACCTCCGCCGATATTGAACACGCTGTGAGGCGCGTTGGAACAGAAGTCATGATTGCCCCCATCATCGACAACATTTTTCTACTCCATATTGTTAATGTTTTTATTGGGTTATTTTTGAGCGCTCTGCCCTTCGGCTTGCTCTGGTTAATTTAATAGTATAAAATTATAAGTCTTTCTCAATTTTCTATTTAGATCACCTTCATGAATATCGATCTCAACAAACTGCGTCATCAAATATTGGTTCTGCTGGTTGTTGCCTGCCTTACAGGCTTATCAGGGCTCGAACCTGTCCTGCACAATCATGACCTAGACCAAACCACTCATGAAGACTGTTTTAGCTGTGGATGGACACAGATTAACTTGGACAACACATCATCGTTGTCTGAAGCTTTCAATGCATCTTCCCATAAACTCACTTCTCAACTTCAAAACGAACCTGCGTTAGCAAGTTCTTTCTCTAGTTTTCTAAGTCGCGCCCCCCCTACCCTTTCATAGTCCAGCGTTTTACTTTATTCACTAATATTTTTCTCGCCGAAGAACCCTGCGTTTAATTTTTATAAAACGTTGAGCGTGTTCATCAGGTGCGCGGGAATTCCCTTTCTAAAACGAGGTCATTATGAAAACGGTTCGACTTATTCTAGGCATGTTTTGTATTCTTTCTTTGTCAAACCCAGCATTCAGTCATCAAGCAGGAGCCCCTTTTTCGGGAGCTATCAGCGAACCCATTATTCTTCACCACGCACATATTGAGGACGAGCAGGGTCTGAATTTATCTTTTACCGACGATTTTCAAAAAGAGGATGGGGAAACAAAACGCTTTGGTTTTGAATCCTCTCTGGAACTTGCCACTTCATGGGGAGATGACTTTAACTTCGGTTCAGAAATTTTTGTTCCCTTTTCAGACCTGGGTAATGATGACAATCGCTACGCTCTAGGAGACATTGAACTCTGGCCTATCAAATATGCTTTTCTAAACGAGCCAGAAAGTATTCTTACCGGGGCATTGAGCATCGGGCTACCCACCGGCAATGAAGATCGTGGCTTTGGCGAAGGACAAACCACACTCGGTGCAATGATGTTTTTAGATCAGGCCTGGAGAAACTGGTTTTTTGGACTCAATGCAGAATTTGAATCCGTCGTGTCGGGGCCGACCGAAACCGAGGTAGAAGTCGCAATCGCTGTGAGCTACTCTTTCATAGAGGGAACTGGCGATGGGATTGCCGCCGCCTTACCCAAGCAGTCCATTGTGCCTATTCTATCGCTGGAATTAATCTCAGAAGAGATTTTAAGTGGATTGGAAAAGGATAACGATTCCTTATCCATTGTGCCGGGCTTCCATATATGGACTCCTGCCAGTGATTGGTATATATCTGTCGGAGCTGAATTGCCTTTGAACAGCTATAGAAATAATGACTTCAAAATGCATTTAAAGGTGAGAAACCATTTTGACTGGGATGGATTGTTGCATTGAACCTAAGAAGGTTCATCTAGCAACGATAAGTCGAATAACAGGTCATTGAGGTAGAAATGTTTTATACTGATTACTTTTCATAAATATAAAATAAGAGGCCTGACGGGAATGATGGTTTTGGACCGCTGTCATAGCTCGAATAGCGACCTTATTTAAATGATTGACGCATGAAACATTTTCTTAAATTGGGTGCCTTGATAGTTGTGTTAATACATCTATTATTTGCCCCGAATAAAGGCTGGGCTGAACCCATCCCGATTTTTGTCAGTATTTTGCCGCAAAAATATTTTGTCGAACGAATAGGCAAAGAGCATGTCAAAGTAGAGGTGATGGTCAACCCAGGTGAAAGCCCGGCTACATTCAGCCCCAATCCAAAAAAAATGAGCCTTCTCTCGCAAGCAAGTTTATATTTCAGCATCGGGGTTCCTTTTGAAAATATTTGGGCAAAACGGATTCAATCCATCCACACCAATCTGCAATGGGTTCCTCTGCACGATGCCACGCAAATAGTCACGCATCATGAGCATGAACCGCATTCGCATGACTCGGGCGATCCGCATATTTGGACTAGCCCGGCAAGAGTCAAGCGCATGGCAAAAATAATTAAAGACGCGTTGACACACGTCCAACCGAATCACGAAAAATTCTTTGCTGCGAACCTTCAAAGCTTCAAGGATGATTTGGATGCGCTCGACCGAGACATTCGTCAAACGCTTGCCAAAACCAATGATCATCGCTTTATGGTGTTTCACCCGGCTTGGACTCATTTTGCTGAAGACTACGGTCTGGAACAAATTTCCATCGAGGAAGGTGGTAAAGAACCCGGCGCCAGAGCCTTGCAAAAAATAATTGCAAAGGGTAAAAAGCTCGAAATTAAGGTAATATTTGTACAGAAACAATTCAGCCTGTCCATCGCCAGAAAAATCGCCAACATGATGGGTGCCAGAGTTCGAGAAATCGACCCGCTGGCAGAAGATTATATGGAGAATATGCGACGCACAGCCAATGCCATTTCGGGGGAATTACAATGAATACGGATTCAGTAATAAAGATCAAGGACCTTCATTTCAGTTATGGCGGCCCTAAAATTCTTGAAGACATTGAAATCGATATCCAGCGTAACGAGTTTATCGGAATGGTCGGCCCTAACGGGAGTGGCAAAACCACCCTGCTTAAGATCATCATGGGAGTTTTGACCCCTGATCGTGGTTCCGTTAAAGTTCTCGGCAACCCACCTTCTCAATCTGTCAAAGAAATCGGTTATATGCCTCAACTCACACCGTTTTCGCGTGACTTCCCAATCAGTGTCGAAGAAGTTGTCTTGATGGGGCGTTTGGGAAAAACTTCCAGCATCGGCCTATTCAATAAAACAGATCATCTGGCAGCAGAAAAAGCCATGAACGATGTTGAAGTGCTTGACCTACGCAAGCGTTCTATCGGTTCTCTCTCTGGTGGACAATTACAACGCGTTCTCATAGCCCGCGCCCTCACCTGTGAACCCAAAATCATGATTTTGGATGAGCCAACGGCTAATGTGGATATGAAAATTGAAAAAGATATTTTTGAACTGCTCAAACAGTTGAATGAAACAATCACCATCATCGTGGTGACCCACGACATTGGTTTTATTTCGCAATACATCAATCGCGTGGCCTGCATCAATCGCACCCTCGTCTGTCACCCGACCTCAGAACTGACAGGAGAAACGATTGAAAACATGTACGGTTCGCATGTACATATGGTGCACCACCACCATGAGGATTAGATAAATAAATTATGAGTAGTTTTCTCGATGCAGTTTCATCTCAGGCTTTTATGCAAAATGCCATCATCGGTGGCGTTCTTGCCAGCATTGCCTGTGGTGTCGTCGGCTCGTACGTTGTGGTAAAACGCATCGGTTACTTGGCTGGCGGCATTGCTCACTCCGTTTTGGGTGGAATGGGCATCGCCTATTACCTCGGTCGCCCTCCCATTGAAGGGGCCTTGGTCGCGGCTTTAGTGTTCGCCTTTGTATTAGGTTGGGTGAGCCTTAGAATGCAACAACAAGAAGACACCGTTATCGGAGCATTGTGGGCTGGCGGCATGGCAGTGGGAATTTTGTTCATCTCACAAACGCCCGGTTACAATGTTGACCTCATGAGTTTTTTGTTTGGCAATATTTTGATGATCTCCTCCGATGACCTTTTATGGATCGGAGGTTTGGATGTTCTCATTCTGCTCATCGTCTTCCTGTTTTATAAGCAGTTTTTGGCTTTGTCTTTCGATGAAGAGTTTGCCCGCTTACGTGGCATTCCAGTGGAGAGGTTTTATTTACTCTTTTTATCACTGGTTGCATTAACAGTAGTCATTCTCATTCAAATAGTAGGGCTGATATTAGTGATTGCTTTATTAACGCTTCCTGCCGCAGTCTCCGGCCTTTATGTTCGCTCGTTGAACTTGATGATGCTGATCGCAACCTTTCTCGGCATTTTTTTTACAACAGGTGGGTTAGCCTTGTCGTATCAACCCGACCTTCCTCCCGGCCCGACCATCATTTTGCTTGCCGGGGCTTTCTACCTGCTATCCTTGTTCATCACTCGATTCAAAAAAAGAGCCTGACATGAGTGACTGTTGCGAAGTCGAAACCACTTCACCGCACGGTCTAAAACGACGCATTCTTTGGCTGGTACTGCTCATCAACCTCATCATGTTTTTTGTCGAAGGCATTGCCGGGTTGCAGGCGCAGTCGAACGCCTTGATGGCCGATGCCTTGGACATGCTGGGCGATGCCGCTATTTATGGGTTTTCGCTTTTTGTCATTCAACACGACCCCATTTGGAGAACCCGGGCAGGGTTTGCCAAAGCGGTCATCATGAGTATTTTTGCTGTCAGTATTTTGGGTGCCGCCATTTACCGGGTTTTTTATAACGGTGTTCCCATTGCCGCAACCATGGGCCTCATAGGTGGGCTGGCCTTGGCCGCAAACCTGCTCTGCGCCTATTTACTACTACGCTTCAAAGACGATGACATCAATATGCGTTCCGCATGGCTGTGTTCACGCAATGATGTGTTGGCAAACCTCGGAGTTCTTGCCGCCGCAGGCGGTGTGGCTTGGACAGGATCGCACTGGCCTGACTTGCTGGTAGGGGTTGTGATTGCCGGATTGATCTTGCAATCTTCCATCGGTATCTTCAAGGATGCGCAGGTGGAAATTGAGGAAAACAGTCATTCTTAAGCCTTAAGAGACCCACCTCATTTATCCTTGGTAATAGAAGAAGGTCTACACTTCGGCAAGCTCAGCACAACAAGAAAAAAACTACCCAACGGGCGTAGCTCGTCAGGCAAGCGTGCCCAACCGTTCGGTCAGAGAATGTTTTTGGTGATAGGCGAGGTAAAGCAAGCCGTCTGATAATGAGTAGTTATGCGGGAAGGTCATCACCTCACGGCCCAGCTTTTCAATCAACTGCTGGTACAACTCGTTGGTTTCTTCGGCGTTCATGCCTATCGATGTCTCATAAGAATAACCTAGGCTCAAATCATGCTCCGGCGGAGTATAGAGTTTGGTGATGCCCCATTCCATCGGGTTATTTTCTATTGGCGCACCGCGCTCCAGATCAAATTGAGAGAGGATGGCTGAAAAACCGGGAGAGTCTAATAAACGCTGATTGTTGAGAACAAAATTGATCGAGTCCATCACCTCTTCACGGGT
>Ga0066611_10001547_pt1 | contig 12441 bp, 10 predicted proteins | sample SaaInlV_DNA_200m_FD_60376 | JGI IMG/M metagenome (GOLD analysis project Ga0066611, IMG submission 60376) | Marine microbial communities from expanding oxygen minimum zones in the Saanich Inlet - SI075_LV_DNA_200m | ecosystem: Environmental > Aquatic > Marine > Unclassified | place: British... | reverse complement strand
TTACCCTACTTGGGTTGGATACCAGGACCAATTCTGGATGTTCTTCTCAAAATAGTAGGTGAATCAGATAAGGCTCGGACCGATGTTAAAGAGATCAGAGAATGTCGGATGACATTGAGACGATTCAGGAAGATGGCAAAAAAACTTAATTACCTGATTGAGAACGAGAAATATTACCTGATTAGACCTTCACATGAGCTTCGTTACGGATGGAAACTGAGAGAATCCCGGCTCGCCACAGTACCTATCTTGAGAGAGATTTTTATTTTAGGCTCGGTTTTTAAATTGTCCATGCCTCAAGATTAGACCCCAAACATTACCAGTTTACTAGTGCTTCCATCCAGGATTAAATCCACCTGAAATCCCCAACAGATTCAATCTCTGTTTTCATCATTTGCTATAAAATTCAAGACCCTTGAGAAATCAACGAAACTCATTGACCACCCCTGGTCGGTCGTCTATCTTCGGCGGCTTTATGTCAATCCCATTTATTGTATATATAATGTATTATATATATAGAGGGATTTCACAAAGCGTGTAGTCGGCAATGTAGGAAAAGGGAATCATGCTAGAACAACTGTCACAAAATCTGGAAGGCGTTTTTAAGAAACTTCGCGGTCAAGGGAAGTTATCGGAAGCCAATATTTCAGATGCTATGCGTGAAGTTCGGCGTGCTTTACTTGAAGCAGATGTCAACTACAAAGTCGTGCGAACTTTCGTCAACTCCGTCAAGGAAAAAGCTCTCGGTTCTGAAGTCCTGCGTTCTATCACGCCAGGGCAACAAATCGTGAAGATCATCCATGAAGAATTGATCATCCTTCTCGGAGAAAAATCAGTAGATCTTGAACTTTCAGGAAATCCAGCAATCATCCTCTTGGTGGGTCTTCAAGGTTCAGGAAAAACAACCACATCAGCAAAACTGGCAATGAACTTACGGAAAAGCGGTCGTCAACCACTCCTGGTGGCTTGCGATGTTTACCGTCCTGCAGCTATAACGCAGCTCCAGGTGCTTGGAAAACAGTTAGATATCCCTGTCTTTGCAGACGAAGCTAATCAGGACGTAGTTCAGATTGCCCAGGCTGCTATCAGAGAATCTGTACGTTATCCTGCCAATGTGGTCATTGTTGATACTGCTGGTCGATTACATGTTGATGCTGACATGATGGATGAAGTCAAGCGACTACAACAAGCACTGAAACCTGCCGAGACCCTGTTTGTGGCTGATGCCATGACAGGACAGGATGCTGTGAATGCAGCTGGTACCTTTGCAGAAACAGTGGATCTTACAGGTGTGATCCTCACCAAACTTGATGGAGATGCCCGTGGTGGAGCAGCCCTATCAGTACGTGAAGTCACAGGAAAACCCATCAAATATATTGGTGTCGGTGAACATCTGGATAAGCTGGAAACTTTCCACCCTGACCGTATGGCTGGTCGCATTTTAGGAATGGGAGATATCGTCTCCCTCGTGGAAAAAGCACAGCAGGATATTGATGTCGATGAAGCTGCAAAACTTGAAGATAAAATGCTCAAAAATACCTTCGATCTGGAGGATTTTAAGCAACAGTTAAAACAGCTGAAATCCATGGGACCAATAGGCGATTTAATGTCTATGATACCCGGTGTAAAAGGAATAAAAGATGTTGATATTGATGAAAAAAGGTTGACTAGGATTGAAGCAATCATTAACTCTATGACCCTTGTGGAAAGGCATCGCCCTCAGATACTTGATGGAAGTCGCCGAAAAAGAATAGCAAGAGGGTCTGGAACAAAGGTTCAGGACGTGAACCAGTTGATCAAGCAGTTCCAGTCAATGCGGAAGATGATGAAGAAATTTGGAAAAATGAATAAAAGGCAGTTAATGAAAAATCTGCCTATGGGATTTTAAGGAGAACACTTTTGGCTGTTAAAATCAGACTGAAGCGGATGGGAAAAAAGAAACAACCCTTCTATCGAATAGTTGTTGCAGATTCACGAGCCCCTCGCGATGGAAGATCAATCGAAAAAATTGGACATTATAACCCGATTACAGATCCAGCAGAACTTGTGATCGATGAAGAACGTCTTTTTCATTGGATGGATCAGGGTGCAATGCCCAGTGATACGGTATTTAGCTTATTACGTGGACGCGGACTTACACTCAAGTATGAGTTGGTAAGCCGTAATGCAGATGAAGCTACCATTAGCAAAGAAATGCATAAATGGGAACTTGCCAGAGATAATCGTGGCAAAAAAGTAGCCGCCGCAGAGTCAGCCAAGCTGGCCGCCGCAGAAGCTGCTAAGCAGGAAGAAGAAGACGCTGCTAAAAAAGCTGAAGAAGCCGAGGAGGCTACTAAAAAAGCCGCTGAAGCTCAAGAGGCCGCAGAACAGGTCGAAGAGACTGAAGAACCTGCTGAAATAGTAGAAGAAGCTGCTGAAGTAGAAGAAGTAGTAGAAGTAGTAGAAGTAGTGGAAGAAGTAGCCGCAGAAGAAGAACCTGTCGAAGAACCTGCTGAAGGTACGGAGAAATAAGATTCTTAAAAAGCTGAAGAAACTCCTTACCGATGATCAGGTCGATTCGACAACCGACGGAGGTATGACCATGAAAGAGTTCGTAGAGTACGTAGCAAAATGTCTGGTTGATAATCCGGATGATGTTGAAGTCAATCAAGTTGATAGCGAACGGGTGACAATCTTCGAACTAAGGGTGGCTAAGGAAGATATTGGCAAAGTAATTGGTCGTCAAGGCCGCACTGCCAAAGCCTTCCGGACATTATTAGCTGCGATTTCAGCAAAGGCCGGTACCAACCGCGCCATGCTCGAGATCATCGAATAAGGTAATGCATTCTGCTGAGGTGAATAGAGCCGCCATTGGTGTGGTTCGCAAACCTCATGGTATAAAAGGGGGACTCAAGGTGACCCTGTACAGTATCGACCTTGACATGCTCCAAAATTTGGAGCAGCTTTTTGTAAATACGGGTAGTGAATGGAGACAACTCACACTGAGAAATTGCCAGGGTTATGATGACTTTGCCATTCTCAGCTTCAATGAGATTTCAGATCGCACAGAAGCCGACATGTATCGAGACAGAGAGTTATATACTGTACGCGAGGACTTGCCGACTTTGAACGATGATGAATATTACATTGATGATCTCATTGATTGTGAAGTGGTAGACGAGAACGATAAATGCCTGGGAAAAGTCGTTGAAATTATTAGTCCAGGTGCTCATGATGTTCTGTTAATACAGCAGGGCGAATCTGAAACTCTCGTTCCACTGGTTGATGAATGGGTTGTGAATATCGATATAGATGGTCGTAGAATTCAAGTCAATAGCGCGGAGGAAGTGGAATGATAATAGATGTTATCACCACCTTCCCTGAGACTCTAAAAGCGTTCCGGGAAATGGGAATTGTGGGCAGAGCCTTTGAGAGTGGCCTGGCAGAAATGAAATGCTGGGACATTCGTGATTTTGCTGACGATACTTATAAGCACATTGATGATGTGCCATATGGGGGAGGTGCCGGTATGATTATCAAACCGGATCCCCTGTTCAGAGCTTTTGAAGCGGTTGAAGCATATCGTAAGAATGTTGGCCATCGTATCTTTCTGACGCCACAGGGAAAACCCTTTCAGCAAGATGATGCGGAAAGATTGGTTGAGACTCCTCATGTGGTGTTACTCTGTGGTAGGTACAAAGGTATCGATCAAAGGGTGAGAGATGAACTCATCGATGAAGAGATCAGCCTGGGAGATTTTGTACTCTCCGGGGGTGAAATAGCAGCCTTCGCTGTCATCGATGCTATGGTCCGTTTGCTTCCAGGTGCAGTCAGTGATGATGAATCTACAAAATCGGACACTTTTCCTGTTGGATTATTGGACGCACCGTATTATACCCGCCCCGCTGAGTACCGGGGAATCAAAGTACCCGACGTGCTGCTCTCAGGGCACCACGCGCAGATTGAAAATTGGAGAGAACAGCAACGTCTTGAGCGAACAAAAGTTAAACGCCCAGACTTGTTCGATAGATATATGAGAGGACTGGAGGAAAGTAATGAATAAAGTAGATAACCTGGTTGCCGGGCAGCTGAAAACTAATTTGCCTGATTTTAAGCCAGGTGATACTGTGTCAGTAGATGTAAAAGTTATTGAAGGCCAGAAGGAAAGAATTCAGGTCTATGAGGGTAATGTTATTGCCCGTACTGGTAAAGGTATCACTGCTACGTTTACCGTAAGAAAAATTTCAAATGGTGTTGGTGTTGAGAGAATATTTCCTCTGCATGCCCCCACTGTTGCAGGTGTGAAAGTATTGCGTCGCGGAAAAGTACGTCGCGCTAAACTGTACTATCTTCGCAAGCTGCGCGGGAAAAAGGCTAGAATCAAAGAAGCACGCGATTTCTAAGCTTCGATTACACCAGAACATTCAAAAGGCTGTCCAGTGGGCAGCCTTTTTTTATGCCTATTAAATAATGAGTCTACCAGGCTCAGTTTCTAATGGCATTTGAACCAGCTATGAATTAAGGTGTTCCATGCTGGAAAATTTAACCCCTTTAAATCTTGTAGCCGTACTTCTTATAGGAACCAGTGCTGGCTTTATAAATGTTCTAGCTGGTGGGGGATCATTTTTAACACTGCCTCTGCTCATCTTTTTAGGATTGCCACCCAATTTAGCTAATGGGACCAATCGTCTAGCTATTCTCATGCAAAACGGCTTCGCTGTTGGTCGATTTATGAAGAAAAAAGTGCATCCAGGCAAATTTGCGCTCAAGGCGGCCCTGTTTGCAATTCCAGGTGGGATTATCGGTGCCTGGCTAGCCACTTTAGTCAGCAATGCTCAATTCAAAGTGAGTTTGGCTTTGGTGATGATCGTAATGTCTCTTTTTACTCTATTTTCATCCAGCAAACAGGCGGCAGATCCACTCAATCCGGAAGCCTATGTAAGTTCCTGGCTTGGACCCGGAATCGCCTACTTTTTTGTGGGTATTTATGGTGGATATATTCAGGCGGGAGTTGGTTTTCTGGTGTTGTCAGTACTGCTCTGGCAGAATATCAATCTGGTACACGGGAATGCAGTAAAACTGACTATCATCTTTTTCTTTACCGCAATCGCATTGGCCATTTTTGCCTGGAATGATCAGGTTAATTGGGCCATGGGAGCCATACTGGGCGTAGGAAATATGATTGGTGCCTGGCTGGGAACTCATGTAGCCATCAAAAAAGGTCATAATTTTATAAAGCAGGTGGTAACCGTTGCTGTCATCGGATTTGCAATTAAACTATTGATAGATATGTAAAGCGTCTTTACCGCAAAGTACACGGAGAGCGCAAAGAAAAAATTATTATTACTTATGTTAGCTTTGATCGTCATCCCGAGCGGAGTCGAGGGATATATAATTGACCTGAGATCGGAGCTTTATCATTCAATACACCTCGACTCCGCTCGGTGTGACAGAACCGATTGGCTGATGAAATCCAATTCAGTAAATATGCTCAAAAATATTTCCAGGGAAATTGAATGAATAAAACCTCAACAAAACCAATTAATCTCTCAAATTTACCCAGCGTGGATGCGCTTCTCCAGACGGTAGCAGATATAGCGTTACCCCACAATCTTAAGAAAAATGAAGCACGGACCCTCCTGGATGAAATTCGAGTGATTGCTGTAAAAGGGAAGAGCGCTCCTAAGGGGAATCTGGAAATAAATTATAGAAAGAGACTGCTCAAAATAACCCACTCGTTACGCAAAGTTATTAATGGTACGGGTGTGATCATTCATACCAATCTTGGACGTTCTCCCCTTAGCGCTCAAATGCTCAACGCCATGGCTGAGCTTAAAGATGGCTATGTCAATCTTGAGTTAGATCTAGAGGATGGTCGACGAGGGAATCGACATGATCATCTAAGACCCTGGATCCAGGCCATCAGCGCTGCTGAAGACGGTATTCTGGTCAATAATAATGCCGCAGCTGTGCTACTGGCTTTGAATACGCTGGCAGATCGGAAGGAAGTCGTCATCAGTCGAGGTCAACTGGTGGAAATCGGTGGATCCTTTAGAATTCCAGAGATTCTTCGTAAGGCTGGTTCCAAACTGGTGGAGGTGGGTACCACCAACCGGACACACCCCAAGGATTATGAGGATGCCATCACACCCAGAACCAAACTATTGCTCTGGGTACACACATCGAACTACAAGATTTCAGGCTTTACCAAGGAAGTCTCATTACAGGATATGGTTTTGCTAGGCCAGAAATATGGCATCCCCGTTATGGCTGATCTGGGTAGCGGGGCTCTCGTACCTATTGATGAGTTTGGACTTCAGAGAGAACCCCTGGTCTCAGAGGTGATAGGTGCTGGAGTTGATATCGTGACCTTCTCAGTTGATAAGCTGCTAGGAGGACCTCAGGGCGGTGTTATAGCCGGTAGTCAGGTTCTCATGCGGAAGATTGAAAAGAACAACCTCTTGCGGGCATTACGGCCGGATAAGACGCAGATTCTACTCACCTTACAGGCTTTGAAGGCTTTTTCAGAAGGACAGGATAATCTCAACGATATTCCAATCTATCGAGACTTGCTTACATCAGTTGAAACACTTAGGGAAAGAGCGGAAAAACTGGTCCAAAAGATTAAGAATACGAATTTAAATTTAACAGTATTGAATACCGAAGCTCAGGTTGGCTCAGGTGCTTCACCATCTGAAAAAATGGCATCAGTAGGGATTGGATTCAGGCATGCAAAAATGAAGGCTGCTAGAATTTCGAGTTGTTTACGTGCCAATGATCCAGCTATTATGGGTCGGATTACCGAAGCAGTGTTTTACATCGATTTGAAAGCAGTCCGTGAAGTCGAAGATGATTTTATTATCCAAGCCCTGAATAAACTTTAATAATCGATCTGATCTCTGGTTTATCGATTTATTGATTTACTCAAAATCTAGGAGTTATTGAACATGAGCACATCCTCTGTATGGCAATCCCGTATGAAAGCGCTGGGACCTGGTCTATTATGGGCCGGTGCTGCAGTCGGTGTTTCCCACCTGGTTCAAAGCACCCGGGCTGGGGCGAATTATGGTTTCGCTATGCTATGGGTTGTGGTTGTGGCCAATTTATTCAAGTATACTGCGTTTGAGTTTGGACCCCGCTATGCAGCTGTTATGGGTGAAAGTCTATTAGATGGATATCAGAGGGTTGGCAAATGGGCTCTGGTAGCCTTTCTGATTCCAACTTTTGGAACCATGTTTGTCCTACAGGCAGCGGTAACGATTGTAACTGCCGGGCTGGCATCCAAAATCTTTGGTACCAGCATGAGCCCTCTGACCTGGAGTGCGGTGATCCTGGCTGTTTGTGCAGGAGTGCTCACAATAGGGAAATATCCGCTCCTGGATAAATTGATTAAGATCATCATAATCGTATTGAGCCTGTCAACCATTGTTGCTGTTGTGACGGCCTTTGGGCATGGTTCCTCTGCATCAGTTGATTTCATACCACCACACGTTTGGAATGTGGCTGGTGTATCCTTTATGGTAGCCCTCATCGGCTGGATGCCCTCTGCGATTGATATCTCAGTTTGGCATTCACTTTGGACTATTGAAAGGCGTAAGGAGACCGGTTCAGCACCCAGTCTGGCTGATTCCTTATTTGATTTCAGGTTAGGCTATTTCGGAACAGGGATTCTGGCACTGGGATTTTTAAGCCTGGGTAGTCTCATCATGTATGGAAGCGGTACTTCATTCTCGCCCTCTGGGGGCAAGTTTGCCGGCCAGTTTATCAGCCTTTACACCTCAACCTTGGGTAGTTGGAGTTATCCTGTTGTGGCGATTGCCGCTCTCACAACCATGTTCAGCACGACACTGACGGTGACAGATGCTTTCCCCAGAGTATTGAAGCGCTCTACAGAATTGGTTTTTCCGGGCAGATATGATGGGAAGGGTGAAAGATCTCTATATTGGATCTGGATGGTGATCGTATTGGGAGGTAGCTTGGTTATAATTGGTCTTTTTATGAGCGGGATGACAATCCTGGTTGATCTGGCAACAACTCTGGCATTTTTAACCGCTCCCATCCTGGCTTATATTAATTACCGGGCTGTGACGGGTCCCTGGATGCCAGAAGCGGGTCGACCTGGTCCTAAATTATTATTACTCAACTGGGTCAGTATGGTTTTTCTGGCAGGTTTTGCTCTCTTCTTCCTGATTTGGCGATTCATCTTGAATTGAAAATTGAAGAAAGATCAAATGCAGCAAATTCATAAAAACAACTTTGTGTCCTCTGCGTTCTTTGCGGTTAATTAAAAAGGCAATATGCAAAAAGTAATCGGATTAGCCGGTCATATAGACCACGGCAAAACAGCTCTGGTAAAAGCCCTCACCGGTGTGGATACGGATCGCCTCGAAGAGGAAAAAAGACGTGGGGTCACCATCGATATAGGTATCGCTTTCTATAGCGATGATGTGACATTTATTGATGTTCCCGGTCATGAAAAATTCATAAAAAATATGGTTACAGGTGTCAGTACTGTAGATGCTGCCATGCTGGTGATTGCCGCTGACGATGGCATCATGCCACAGACCCGCGAACACCTCGACATTTTACATATTCTGGGGATCAGAAAAATCCTGGTTGCACTAAATAAATCAGATTTGGTGGAAGCTGATTGGTTAGATCTGGTATCCGAAGAAATTGACAGCTATCTCACAGATAGAGGATATCCTAATACAAAAATTATCCCAGTATCTGCAGTGACCGGACAGGGGGTCGAGAATCTTCGAACTGCACTGGATGAGACCATTGCTGGCATAAAAAATCAGGATCGTCAGGGCGTCTTTCGACTCCCCATTGATCGGGTTTTTTCAGTCAAGGGTTTTGGAACCGTTGTTACTGGAACCGTTTTATCACACGAGTTGAGAAAAGGTCAGAGTGTTGAGCTCTTTCCCCAGGAAAGCACCTTTCCGGTGCGTGGGCTCCAATCTCACCATCAGGATGTTGACAAGGTCAAATTTGGAGATCGTGGAGCCATCAATCTCGGTGGTGCCAGCGTTGAAGAGCTGGGAAGAGGTGCCTTTCTGGGCAGTCCAGGTATGTTTCAAACTGGACCCATCTGGGTAGCCCAAATGAGTGTTCTGCCACACTGGAAAAGGCCAGTCAAAGAGGCTGATCGTGTTCATGTTCATATTGGGACAGGAAAGCGTGAGGCTCGTGTGCATCTTCTGGAAGCCAATCAGTGCGATCCTGGACAAACCATGCTGGCTCAATTCTTTTTTGAAGAGCCCGTTTCGGCAGGTTTCAAAGAAAAGATGGTGATCCGGTTTTTATCTCCTGAAGAAACCCTGGGTGGAGCTGAATTACTCTGGGCTGTGGACCATAGATTAAAGAAACAGGATAAACACCTGCTTATTTTAAAGACTCTCGAGACAGACCATCTCCCTGATTTGGTTAATGCAGCAATGGCGTTTTTTGAGCGTCCTTTAAATCGCCGGGAAATTGCCCGATATCTCAGCGTTGCTGAGTCCAAGATCCACGCTTTACTCCAGAAACCTGAAGATTACAAAAGTCACCAGGATCGCTACATCAGACAATCATTATTTGCTTCAAGTTTAGACCAGTTTCAACAAGTCCTGGAGAAATATCATCAGCAGGAGCCGTTAGGGAAAGGACTACCCCGGGAACAAATCACAGATTTGGGGCAAGCCAATCGTGAATTTATCATGGCCTCAGCACTCAGCGCTGGAATACTCAAAAATCAGGGTGACCTCTGGCAATTATCAGGGCATCAGGGAACTCTGGATCAAGGCGACGAGGAAGCAAAACGGAGAATAGTAAGAATCTTTAACGAATCCAATTTCTCCTCACCTGGATTGGATGAATTAAAGGAGTCTCTGGATACTCAGGAATACACTGTGCTCCAGTGGATGATCCAGCATAAGGATCTGGTCCGAATTGATAAAGATTTTTACTTGCTCAACAGTCAAGTCGAATTTTTCATTGGTGCTGTACAGGATTGGTTCAGAGCGAATCCTGAGCTGACCGTGGCTCAAGTACGGGAGATCATTCCCTCTACTCGAAAATATATCCTCCCCATGCTGAACTATGCCGAGCGCAAGGGCTTGCTCCTACGCGATGGAGATGTGAGACGTTGGGTCGGTGAGGAATTGTGATTCCAGAAGACAGTAGACAGAAGGTGTGCTAGAATTCTGCGAGCTGTCCAGTTAGGTTCGCCTCTCTTCGGAAAAAGACTTTACCAACTCATAATTTACAATTCATAATTCGTAATTTCTGTTTATGGGCTATATTGATTGAATGTCAGCAAAATCCACACAAAAGGGCGACAGTAGCACACCCCTCATGCGGCAGTACATGGAGATAAAATCCAAGTACCCCGACATGGTTTTACTTTATCGTATGGGTGACTTTTATGAGACCTTCGGTGATGATGCCAAGGTTACCTCCAAAGTTCTAGGTATCACCCTCACCAGTCGCTCCAACGGGAAGGCCGCAAAAGTACCGTTGGCAGGATTCCCTTATCATGCCTTGGATGCCTACCTTTACAAATATATGCAAGCAGGATTACGAGTTGCTATTTGTGAACAGGTCGAGGATCCCAAGCAAGCCAAAGGGATTGTAAAAAGAAAAGTCGTCGAAGTAGCCACACCCGGCTCAGCCATGAGTGAACAATTTCTGACCGCCAAAGAATCCAATTATCTGGTTTGTGTCTATGCTGGGGATAAGCAAATCGGTCTCTCTTTCCTCGATGTTTCCACTGGAAAATTCAACGTTCTGGAGCTACAGGTCAATCAGCTGAGGGCATTCCTGGCTGGACTGGCTCCCCGAGAAATATTGTTATCTGAGGATGATTCTGAATCTGAATCATATCTCGGTCGAGGGAAATGGTTGCTAACTCGTGTGGAAAGTTGGGTTTTTAATCCTGATTTCGCCTTGAATGAGCTCACCAAACAATTTAAAACTCAGGGACTCAAGGGTTTTGGGATGAGCGGCATGAAAGCAGGGACATCTGCTGCTGGCGCCATTTTGTACTATTTACAGAGTTACCAGGGCAGAGATTTAAAGCATGTAACAGGCATTCAGAGTCTCAGCGCTGATGATTGGATGACCATTGATGATGATTCATTAAGGAATCTTGAATTATTCCGTTCGCTTCGAGGAGGTGATGAGGGAACTCTTATTTCAGCTTTGGATGAATCGGTGACATCAGGTGGTGGTCGTCTTTTACGTGATTGGCTCCATAAGCCCCTGTTGGATAAGGAACGCATAGAGAATCGCCTTGATCAAGTGCAGGTATTTTTCGATCATTCAGAATTACGCCAAAACTTACGTGAAATACTCAAGCAAATCGCTGATCTCGAGCGCCTGCTTTCAAAATTGAGTTCAACCCGGGGTTCAGCCCGAGATTTGAGTGGATTAAGAAGCTCCATCCAACTGTTGCCTGAACTGGCAAAATTACTCGATGACAAGCATATTCATAAAATTGGTTTGCATGTGGAAGCGTTGCCAGATATCAGCCCGCTCCTGGCTGAGCTTGAACGTCTCATTGTGGATGAACCACCTGTCTCAGTGAAAAATGGGGGTTTAATCCGTGATGGTATTGACCCCGAACTGGATGAGATTCGTGGTATTGCGCGCAACGCCAAGGCCTGGCTGGTTGATTTTCAGGCTTCAGAACGACAGCGCCTCGGTATCTCGTCATTAAAAATTGGTTACAACCGTGTATTCGGTTATTACATAGATATTACCAATACCCACAAGGATCTGGTCCCTGAAGACTATATACGTAAGCAGACACTGGTCAATTCAGAACGCTTTATAACTGAAGAACTCAAAGAGTACGAAGAGAAAGTGCTTCACGCTGAGGAACGTTATACAGCCAGGGAATTTGAAATTTTCGATGAGCTAAGAACTCAGGTGCTCGCAGAAGCCATCAATATTCAATTGATCGCAGACTTTATCGCTCGACTGGATGTCGTAAGTAGCTTTGCTAAAATTTCATATGACAGAAACTATTGCCGCCCAGAATTGAACCAAAGCCTTGAGATTGAGATCAGTAATGGTCGTCATCCTGTCATTGAGCAGCTACTTCCAGTAGATGAAGCTTTTATTCCCAATGATTTGCTTATTAATGCCTCTGTGGATCAAATTCTCCTGATTACTGGTCCAAATATGGCTGGGAAATCTACTTACCTGAGACAGATCGGTTTGTTGGTGCTTCTGGCTCAGATTGGCTGCTATATACCAGCTGATAAGGCCAGTATTGGAATGGTGGATAGAATCTTCACCCGCGTCGGAGCTTCAGATAATCTTGCTGGTGGGGAATCAACCTTTTTGGTTGAAATGAATGAAACAGCCAACATTTTGAACAATGCTACTCAACGCAGCTTAATCCTTCTGGATGAGATCGGCCGGGGAACTTCCACCTATGATGGTCTGGCCATTGCCTGGGCTCTGATTGAATAT
>Ga0066611_10001523_pt1 | contig 12565 bp, 10 predicted proteins | sample SaaInlV_DNA_200m_FD_60376 | JGI IMG/M metagenome (GOLD analysis project Ga0066611, IMG submission 60376) | Marine microbial communities from expanding oxygen minimum zones in the Saanich Inlet - SI075_LV_DNA_200m | ecosystem: Environmental > Aquatic > Marine > Unclassified | place: British... | reverse complement strand
TTAGCATTTGAGAAGTCTGCATTGGTGAAATCGCCCTTGATAAGAAGAGCTTCATTGAGCTGGGCTGAAGCAAAGACTGAATTTTGGGCGTTGACGCTGGTCAGGTCGGTTCTGACCATACCTGCACTGGAAAAGTCACTTTCCGAGAGTTCTGCACCCTGAAGTGAAACATCCGAAAAATCTGATCCTCGACCATCTACACCACCGAGATCAGTTGGCGGAGCTGATTCGGATCGTGTGACCTCAGGAATACCAAGTTTGCCCTGGCTCAGGTTTGCTTCATTGAAATTTGCATCGACCAAAACCGCACCGCGCAAAACGGCACCACGAAGATCGGCATAGGAAAGATCTGCGCCTTCCAGATTGGCAACGCTGAAATCACATCCGATCAGATCTGCCGAAACGAGCCCGGCCTTGCGTAGGGACGAAAATTGAAAGGTGCAGCCCGAAAAATCTCCCTCGGACAAAATTCGACCATCCAGATTCCTGGACGAGAGATCGTAATTTTCCAGACGAGCCCGGCGACCACCACTTTGAGACCGCAAATGCTTGCCATGGGTCTGGAGTACCAGGTCAAGCTCATTTTGCTCCATCTGTGACAGATTATCGGGCAACATTAACTCCGCGGGTAAGCGCAACAGGTGATAACTGATATGTAAAGTTAACCAGTAAAACCCTTAATAATAGATAGGGGCTGTTAATCAATATATCAAACCATAAATCCGGGACAAAATGAGAGTTTACAAACGGAAGTCACGTCGAAAATCATCTTAGTGCGTTGCTCAAGGTTTTTGTATCAAAATAGCTAAGAAAAATGGGCGTTTGCGACATTTTTCTCATGTTCGAGGTATGTCATTGATTTATGGGTAGAACAAGACTGTTTGGCTTGATTTGTCGCAACGACCTGAAAAAGTATCCATATCAGTCACGAGTGGTTCTGTAACGTTGGACACAAGTGGGCGTATATTCACCTGACCAGTATATTTCTCCTGACTTTGATCAAACCGGAAGTTCGAATGGCTGATAAGAATAAAAATGTGACCACCCAATCAAGCGACAAGGAAATAGAGGATTTCTATGCGCGTATGTCGTCGCTCCCCACCCTGCAGCCAAAGGGCACAAAAGGACGGCTGATATTTGCTTTGGATGCGACCGCCAGCCGGGAACCTGCCTGGGATCGTGCCTGTAAGATTCAAAGCGATATGTTCAGCGAAACCGAGGCTTTGGGGGGACTGGAAGTGCAAATGGCCTGGTATAGGGGCTTCGCCAACTTCCGAACGACACCCTGGTTGTCATCATCACAAGAGCTGATCGGCTACATGACGTCTGTCAGATGTATGGGCGGGCAGACACAAATCGAGAATATTCTGGATCATGCACTGGACGAGGCGTCAAAAGGCACCATTAATGCCCTGGTATTTGTTGGTGACTGTGTAGAAGAAGATGTCGACAGGCTTTGTGGACTTGCGGGTAAAATGGGCCTGATGGGCATACCGGCATTCATCTTCCAGGAAGGAGACGAGCCGTTCGCCTCAAAAGCATTTCGCCAGATTGCGGAGCTTTCTGGTGGCGCTCATTGCCGGTTTGACCTTTCCAGTGCCCAACAACTTCGTGATTTGCTGGCTGCAGTTGCTGTTTATGCCGCAGGTGGCCGAAAAGCACTGCACGACTTCAGCAAGTCCAGGGGTGGTGAAGTGCTAAGAATTGCAAGACAAGTGAAATAGGGAGAGCGCATGTTGGCCTGGTTTGTTCTTGGTATCAGTATTTTTCTGGGAGTTGTTCTCGCCGGGCGCTGGTTCGCGACCGCAGATCCAAAGACACTGATCAAGGTGCTGGGCAGATTGGGTCTTGGGCTGCTGGTTTTAACCATAGTGTTTCTGGCCGTTACCGGGCGTCTGGCATTCGCTGTGCCGTTATTGGTTGGTGCTTTCTGGTGGTTCGTTCGAAGCAGTTTGAAGAATTTTCTGTTTCAGGGGGCGCAAAAGGCCTTCAGGTCAGCCAGTGGGGGCACATCGTCTGGTGGCGCTGGTCAATCAGATATCAGAACAGATTATCTGCGCATGAACCTGGACCATGGCAGTGGCGAAATTTTTGGTGAAGTTTTGCGCGGACATTTCAAGGGCGCACAGCTGTCTTCGCTTTCAACAGTAGAAGTTATTGAGTTATTGCAGGAATGCCAGCCAACCGATCAAAAATCAGCAAAATTGCTGGAAACTTATCTCGATAAAACTGCCGGGCCTGACTGGCGAGATGAATGGGCAGAAAGTAACGCCGGGTCAAATGGTAATACGGGCGGGGCACCGAATGGGCCTATGACGCGAGAGGAAGCTCTCGAGGTTCTGGGGCTTAGTGGTCGTCCCAATGATAATGAAATCACCTCGGCGCACCGCAAATTGATGCAAAAAATGCATCCAGACCTTGGAGGTTCTACCTGGCTTGCGACAAAGATCAATCAGGCGAGGGACTTGTTGTTAAACGCCTGAGCCCGGTACTTGCCTTCTGCGACCACACGTGGCAAAACCCTGACACCTGAAAGCATGATTTTCGCCTGTTTGTCAGGCGTTTGTTCCCCTTTTGGCCTGTCGGTCATTGAGATTGATCCAAATGAGTGATTTCGTATGAGCATCCGCAAAGTTCGCAAGGCTGTTTTTCCGGTCGGTGGTCTTGGCACGCGGTTTTTGCCAGCAACCAAAGCAATGCCCAAAGAAATGCTGCCAGTAGTCGATAAACCCCTCATTCAATATGCCGTGGAAGAAGCACGGGCTGCCGGGATCGAAGAGTTTATCTTTGTCACCGGGCGTGGGAAATCTGCAATTGAAGACCATTTCGATCAATCTTACGAATTGCAGGAACAACTTGAGAGCAAAAACAAGCAGGAAGAACTGGCTGCCATAGCCGAGTGGTTGCCTGCTGCTGGCGCCGTTGCATATACCCGGCAGATGGAACCGCTTGGTTTAGGGCACGCCGTCTGGTGCGCTCGGAATCTTGTTGGTGGAGAACCGTTTGCAGTTTTGCTGGCAGATGATCTGGTTTTGTCTGATAAACCTTGCCTGAAGCAAATGACGGAAGCTTATGAAGAAACAGGCGGCAATGTCGTTGCTGTGATGGATGTACCGCGCGAGCATACCAACAGATACGGCATCCTCGACCCAGGCCCGACTTCTGGCTCGCTTGTTGAGGTGAAGGGTTTGGTCGAGAAACCTGATCCCGAGCTAGCTCCATCCACGCTTTCGATCATTGGTCGATATGTGTTGCAGCCGGAAGTCTTTGAGTATCTCGAAAAACGGGAGCGCGGGGCAGGAAACGAAATTCAGCTCACAGACGCTCTTGCCGCACAAATTGGCGTTTCGCCTTTTCACGGTTTGCGGTTCGAAGGCGAGCGTTTCGATTGTGGTGACAAGGCTGGTTTTCTGCGCGCCAACATAGCTTTTGCGCTCGAACGCGAAGACTTGCGAGAAGACGTGCAATCTTTCGTCAACAACTACGCTACCGAAGGCTAGCAGCAATCCTTAAGGGACAATAATGAAAATAGCGATGATTGGGACCGGTTATGTCGGTCTGGTGTCAGGGACATGTTTTTCCGAGTTTGGCGCTGATGTTGTTTGTGTCGACAAGGACGAAAACAAGATTGCCATGCTTGAAGCCGGTGAAATTCCAATTTTTGAACCCGGCCTTGATGCTCTTGTTGCCAGCAACGTCAAAGCTGGCCGGTTAACATTTACGACTGATCTCAAAGCTGCCGTTAAAGATGCGGATGCAGTCTTTATTGCAGTTGGTACGCCCAGTCGTCGTGGAGACGGTGCCGCAGATTTGACTTATGTCTTTGCCGCAGCAGAGGAAATAGCTGACGCATTGACTGGATATACGGTGATCGTAACCAAGTCCACGGTTCCGGTCGGCACGGGTGCAGAAGTTGAAGCCAAAGTGCGGGCCCGGAGACCTGATGCGGATTTCGATGTTGCATCGAACCCTGAATTCCTTCGTGAAGGCGCTGCCATTGAAGATTTCATGCGTCCCGACAGAGTTGTCGTCGGCACCCGGTCCGAACGGGCCATGGATGCCATGCGCGAGTTGTATCGGCCGCTTTTTCTGAGTGAAACTCCGGTTATCTTCGTCAGCCGGAAAACAGCAGAACTGATCAAGTATGCCGCCAATGCCTTCCTGGCCACAAAAATTTCCTTCATCAACGAAATGGCGGACTTGTGTGAAAAAGTTGGGGCTGACGTCCAGGACGTGGCGCGGGGCATCGGTCTGGACGGACGTATTGGCAAGAAGTTCCTGAATGCCGGTCCTGGCTATGGCGGTAGTTGTTTTCCCAAAGATACCAACGCCCTGGTAAATACAGCGCGGGAGGCTGGAGCGCCAACGGCGATTGTCGAAGCCGTCGTCGGCGTCAATGATCGTCGCAAACAAGCTATGGCAACACGCATCATAGACGCGTGCGGTGGTGATGTGAGCGGAAAGACAATCGGTATTCTTGGTGTTGCGTTCAAGCCCAACACGGATGATATGCGGGATGCGCCAAGTCTGGACATTATCCCGGCTCTGCAAAAAGCAGGCGCAACTGTCAAAGCCTACGATCCTGAAGGCATGAGAGAAGCCAGGGAAATGTTGGATGATGTCGTTTGGTGTGAAGGGACTTATGAAACTCTGGCAGATGCCGATATCGTCGCCATTATTACCGAGTGGAACGAATTCAGGGGCCTCGATCTCGAACGCGTCAAATCTTTGTTAAAGAAACCGGTCATGGTCGATCTTCGTAATATTTATGACCCGGTGGATATGAAGAACGCCGGTTTTACATATTTTGGAATTGGTCGTGGGACAGCAACTGTCGACAGCGACGTCTAGGCAGGCAAACTTTTTATGACCGGTACAAAATACGATATTCATCCCACCATTTTGCGCGAATATGATATTCGCGGCATTGTTGGCGAAACGTTGTCGGTTGCGGATGCCAAGGCAATTGGCCGGGCCTTTGGTACGATTGTCGTTCGAAAACTTGGAACAGGCGCACGCATTTGCATCGGGTATGACGGCAGGACGACGTCACCGGATATGGAGCAGGGCCTGTGTGATGGACTGACTTCTACAGGTGTGGATGTTATCCGGGTTGGGCGTGGCCCGACGCCGATGCTCTATTTTGCCGTTTATCATCTTGAAGCGGATGGCGGCATCATGGTGACCGGCTCACATAACCCACCCATGCACAATGGCTTCAAAATGATGATGGGGCACAAGTCATTTTTTGGAGACGATATTCAGCATCTCGGCAAGATGTGTGCAGACGGTGACATCGATGTAGCCGACACCGCTGGTCAGTCTATGACGCAAGACGTAACCGAACCTTATCTCGAAAGTCTGGCCGCGGCGCACGCGCCTGTTGGGGAACTTGGTGCCTTTCGGGTTGCCTGGGATGCCGGCAATGGATCAGGCGGCGAGATGATGGCGGAATTGGTGAAGCGCCTGCCCGGCGAGCACATTCTGCTGAACGAAGAAATTGACGGCACATTTCCGAACCACCACCCGGACCCGACAGTTGCTGAAAACCTTGTCCAGATTCAAAATGTAGTCAAAGAGCAAAATCTTGATCTGGGTATTGCACTTGATGGTGATGCTGATCGGATCGGTGTTGTTGACGGGCAGGGGCGGATCTTGTGGGCGGATCAGCTGATGGCTTTGTTGGCGCGCGATGTGTTGGCGGATAATCCCGGTGCTACGATCATAGCTGACGTTAAATCCAGCCAGCTGTTCTTTGATGAAGTTGCCCGGCTGGGTGGAAAGCCGATTATGTGGCAAACCGGTCATTCCCTGATCAAGGGCAAGATGGCCGTCGAAAAGTCTCCATTTGCAGGCGAGATGTCCGGGCACATATTCTTTGCCGATCGCTACTTCGGATTTGATGATGCGTTGTATGCGGGTGTGCGCTTGTTGGGTGTTATGTCGCGAACAGGAAAGTCCCTGGCTGAGTTGTTCGATGAATTACCCAGGTTCATAAATACCCCTGAGATCCGGATAGAATGCACGGATGAACGGAAGTTTGCTATCGTCGAAGAAATTCGTGATCGGCTTTCTGCCGAAGGTGCGGATGTAAATGATATCGACGGTGTGCGTGTTTCGGTGGATGGCGGGTGGTGGCTTCTAAGGGCGTCAAACACCCAGGCCGTTCTGGTTGCGCGCTGTGAAGCCAAAGATGAAGATCAGCTGGAGACACTGAAGATGGCCCTGCGAAATGCACTTCAAGCCAGTGGTATTGACGCTTCAGCGGTTTGACGGTTATTCGGCCTGATAAGCCCGTTCAGGCAAAAGTTTTGGTGAGATAAAATACCAGCCTATGGCGATGATCTGTAAAAAGGCAACAACCAGAAACGCGGTCTGATAGGCGTCTGGCGGATAGGTATTGTCACCTGTAACAGGAAACTGGTTAATTACAACACCTATGCCGTATTGCAGGGCGAAGGCCATACCAAAAACAAACACATTCAAGCCGGTATTTGCAGCCGCAGATTTATCGGTTGGGAAATGTTGCGAAAGCACGGCAAAGGCAATGGCCGAATAATTACTGAGAAATCCGAACAGCAACCACATGTTCAGGCTTGTTTCAATACCACCGTAAATGATGCCAAACTGTGTGAGCAAAAACAGAGCATTCCCTGCAATAATGACTGTCTGGGGACGTATTTTCCATTTTCGGAATGCGATATCGGGTACAACTCCCATCGCCGCCATGCCAATAAACATGGCGAAGGCAACGAGGAACATATGATTTGCTGCAGGCGCTGCCGGCAACCCGGCAACATCCTTCAGCCAGGGACCAATCCACAATGTTTGCATCGCCATTCCAGCTGATGCAGCTGTAAAGGTGAGGGGTGCAACTCTCCAGAAAAGCCTGTCACTATAGATGCTCTTCAGGCCTTTGATTTGGTCAGCAATAGAACCTGAAGTTCTTGCCTCGGGCTTCTCAGGGCAAATGAAGAATATGATTAAGGCGACGGCGACTGTGGCGATACCGATGACGGTGTATACGCCTCGCCAATCCGTGACGCCGAGTGCCAGTTCAACCGGCGCTGTTGCGGACAGAGCGCCTAGGCCGCCGAAACTCATGAACAAACCATTGACCAGTGGCAGGCGATCCCGGGGGAACCACAGTACAATTGCCTTGAACGATGCCATCAAACCACCTGACACGCCCAGGCCGATAAAAGCCCGACCAACAAACAGGGTAGTCTTGCTGTCGCCAGTGGCAAAAACAAATGCGCCAAGCGCTGCTGTCGCAAAGAGCGCGGCCTGGACCTTTACGGGGCCAAAGCGGTCGAGAAGAATGCCAAGAGGAATTTGAAAGGCTGCAAAAGTCAGGAAATAGGCTGCAGTCATCAGGCCAAGGTCACTGGCACTGAGGCTCATGTCTTCAATCAGGTCAGGCGCGATAACAGCGTTAACCGAGCGAAAGAAGTAGGACAAGTAATAGCCGCTGGCGAAGGGGAGGAAAACCGTCAGCACAATGCGCAGCATGGTCGAAGGAGGTTTGGTCACAGGATCTGGATCAGCGTGAAGCCATTTTGACCACCTGGTCACCCTCTGGCGATATAGCGACACAGGAGAACGCCTTGCGCTTTAAAATCTTGCAGGCAGATGCTGCGTCGACTTTACGCAAACCCAGCAGGCGTGCACGATAAACTTCACCGCCTTTTACGGGCACGCGGTCTATTGACGGACGGGCATGTAACAAGACATCGGGCAGGGCATTTGTTGCCAGGTGCAAGCGACGCTGAGCCGATGCGTAACGCTTGTATGCCCCGACCTGGATGCCCCACCAACTTTTACCGTCTTCCGGCGAAGGTGCAGCGTCTGCAGTCTCTGGCGCGATCAGTGATTTGATCGTCCGGGCAAGTATGGTCGTGAAGGCTTCAGGCTCTTTCTTGTCTGTCGTGTCGTATCCGGGTTTCAAACGAGGCAACGGAATAGTTTTTGCTGGTTTACCGCGTTTGGCAACCTGCTCACCGCGACGGGCGTCCGTATCACCGGATTTGTTCCGGGCGATGAGTAACGGCGAAGCCTTTTTGCCTTTGTGTTTGTCCAGAGTGCGCGCCCGGTTAAAAGAAGCATTCATCAGGAAGGCCACTTTGCTGTCGCGCTTTTTGGCTGTTCGTCCACCCAGCAAAACAGCAATCAAACGGCGATCACCTTTAACTGCGGACGTCGCAATGTTGAATCCGGAGGCGCGGATGTAGCCGGTTTTGAGGCCATCCATGCCGCGATATTTTTCAAGCAACCTGTTGTGGGTCCGATGGGTACGTTTGCCCCATTTGAAACTGCGGATCGAAAAATAGTGATAATATTGAGGAAACTCGTCAATCAAAGCCTTTGACAACAGGGCAATATCCCTGGCCGTTGTTCTTTGCCGACGGTTGGGAAGACCGGAAGCATTTTGGAAACGAGTGCTTTTCATCCCCAGAGACCGCGCGGTGTCTGTCATACGAAGCGCAAAATCGAATTCGGTCTCACCCAAAGATTCAGCCAGGACAGTGGCTGCATCGTTCGCAGATTTCACTGCGACAGCAATGATGGCTTTTTCGACGGAAATCCGGGATCCACGTTTCAAGCCCAGCTTTGAAGGCGTCTGGCCTGCTGCCCGCCGGGAAACCTTCAACTTTTGATCAAGTTTCAATTTCCCGTTTTCAAGCGCTGTAAACACTTGATAGAGAGTCATCATTTTTGTCAGGGAAGCGGGGTAGCGTCTCTGGTCTGCCCGTCGGGAATATAGAACTTCACCGGTATCCGCATCTATAACAATCGATGAGACGCGCGCCTGGGCTGAAGGTAATCCTGAGAGTAACACCGCTGCAAACACTGAAACAACGCATAGCGTTTTGGAGATACCATGCATCCATTTGTTCTTGCTCCGGGCAATTGCCGTCATTTCGTCGTTTCCCCTGGAGCCCTGTTATATTTTGCAGTAGATATCAGCGTTGCGATTGAATCACGGCTTACATTGCGGCATCAACCCTAAATTTGTGTAAATTTTGAACTAATGTGCCTTTAATCCGGGAAAAGGCCAAAAACTGCCAAAAATACCTGTTTCTGAGTGACGAAAAATAGTGATTATTGCAGCTTTTTCAAAAAATTGTGCAGTGCAACAAAATAATTATTGACATCGGCAGGTTCTAGTATCATATTCTCATCATATTGCAGTGCAACATAGAAATTATCTCTCGTAAGATATTGGTACTGCAGGAACAAATTAACAAACGGGCTTGCAAAAGTTACCGTTCACCGCAACTGCGAAAAGCAATTGTGACTAAAAGGGAAAAGAAGATGGCTAAAACGAGTGCAAATAAATCGACTGTAGACGCAGCAACAAAAACCATGGACGCCATGGCTGCTGCCAGCAAGGAAACTGTGGAAAACTTTGTCGCTGCCGGCAATGACGCTGCTAACAAAGGCTACGAAAAAGCTTTCGCTTTCTCAAAAGAACAGGCTGACGCTATGACTAATAACTATGACCAGGCTGCTGCTTTCAGCAAAGAAAACGTTGATGCAGTTGTCGAAGCTGGCAACATTGCTGCAAAAGGCATGGAAGCCATCAACACCCAGATTATGGACTTCACCAAGACCGCAATGGAAGCCAACATGGCTGCATTCAGTAAACTGATGGCTGTTAAGTCACCTCAGGAAGCCGTTGAAATGCAAAGCGAAATGGCTAAAACCTCTTTCGATGCGTTGGTTGCCAAAACAACCGAAATCAACGAGATGAGCACCAAGCTGGCTAACGAAGCCATCGCACCTGTATCAGCACGTGCCAACGTTGCCATGGAAACATTCGCCAAGCCGTTTGTTTCTTGAAGCACTGCTAAAAAATAGCTGCCTGCAAACCAGGTAGCGAACAGACAGGGAACCATCTTCCTCCCCCTTTGATGGTTCCTTGAAAGGAAGGGTTGTTTTACAACTCTCTCCATTTGGGCCCGGTCATTGTCCCCCTTTGACCGGGCCCATTTTTATGGCTCGCAGGATATTTACCACTCCTCGCAGGAAAATTGGCGTTGTGGGCTTGGAATCGTTCCTGATCAGACCGATATTATTGATGTGAATGGAAGGGAAACGAAATTTTCTTCCACCTGACCGGCTTCTGGATTTTGCAAGACGGAAAAGTCAGGCTTCAATTCGATATTTTGATCAGGGTGATATGACAACAAGCGACATATGCCGGACCGGGCCAGTCAACGCCAGTCCCAATGACCCCGGAAAAGGGCGCCCCGGCGATGGGGGCGGCAACAGCGGTAACGACACTGCTATTGCCACCAGGACATCACCTAAAACCAAGAAACCTTCGATGTACAAGGTTCTGTTGCTCAACGACGACTACACGCCGATGGAGTTTGTCGTTCGTATTCTGGAAGCCGTTTTTCACAAAACCGGTGAAGATGCAACGAGAATCATGCTTCACGTCCACCAGAAGGGTGTCGGTGTCTGTGGTGTGTACACATACGATATTGCTGAAACCAAGGTTGCCCAGGTTGTCGACATCGCCAGGCGTAGCGAACATCCCCTGCAATGCACGATGGAGAAAGAGTAAATGCCCGGATTTTCTTCCAAGCTTGAAAAGACGCTTCACCGTGCCCTGGCTCTGGCCGCTGAACATCGGCATGAATTTGCCACACTCGAACATCTCTTGCTGGCGCTGACGGAAGATGACGATGGCATCGCCGTTATGAATGCCTGTAGCGTGAATATTGATGAACTGCGCCAGGACCTTGATGATCATCTGGAACAGGAACTGGCTGGCCTGATACTGGAAAAATTTGATGAACCCAAGCCGACAGCTGGTTTCCAGCGCGTCGTGCAGCGCGCACTGATCCATGTTCAGTCATCTGGCCGCGAAGAAGTAACCGGCGCAAATGTCCTCGTTGCAATCTTTGCTGAACGGGAAAGCCACGCGGTTTATTTTCTCCAGAAGCAAAACATGACGCGCCTCGATGCTGTCAGCTATATTTCGCATGGCGTCGCCAAATCACCTGGCAAGTCTGAAACCCGGCGCGTAACGGGCGCACGGGATGAGGACGCCCACGAGCATACAGCCGATCAGGAAGCCGGTGACGAAAGTGAGACCGAGGCTTTGGATGCCTATTGTGTCGATCTGAACGAAAAGGCCAAGTCGGGCCGTATCGATCCACTGATTGGACGGGCGGAGGAAATTGAACGAACCATCCAGATCCTGTGCCGTCGTTCCAAGAATAATCCCTTGTTCGTTGGCGATCCGGGGGTTGGTAAAACGGCTATCGCCGAGGGTCTGGCGCGACGGATTGTTGAGGAAGATGTGCCGAAGGTTCTGGCAGATGCAGTGATCTTTTCGCTGGATATGGGATCTTTGTTGGCGGGCACGCGCTATCGCGGTGATTTTGAAGAGCGCGTAAAAGCCGTCATCACGGAAATTGAAGAACATCCGAGCGCAATCCTGTTTATCGATGAAATCCACACGGTGATTGGTGCTGGTGCCACGTCTGGTGGCGCCATGGATGCCTCCAACCTGCTAAAGCCAGCTCTGGCACAGGGAACGCTTCGCTGCATTGGCTCAACGACCTACAAGGAATATCGTTCGTATTTTGAAAAAGACCGGGCACTGTTGCGGCGCTTCCAGAAGATCGACATCAAGGAACCTTCCGTCGAAGATGCCATCAAGATACTTAAAGGCCTGAAACCGTACTTCGAGGAATTCCACTCTGTGCGCTACACGGCGGAGGCTATCAAGTCTGCTGTCGAACTGTCAGCGCGCTATATTCACGACCGTAAATTGCCCGACAAGGCGATTGATGTGATCGATGAAACCGGCGCCTACGAAATGCTGAAACCGGAGCACAAGCGCAAGAAAACCATTGGTGTTAAAGACATCGAATCTGTGGTGGCCAAAATCGCGCGCATTCCGCCAAAATCGGTTTCCAAGAACGATATGACGCTGCTGTCGACGCTGGAACGGGATCTTAAAAACGTTGTGTTCGGTCAGGACAAGGCGATTGGCGAACTTGCAAGTGCGATTAAACTGGCACGTGCCGGTTTGAGAGAGCCAGAGAAGCCCATCGGCTGTTATCTGTTCTCAGGTCCCACCGGTGTGGGTAAGACCGAAGTCGCGCGGCAATTATCTTCGATCCTGGGTGTAGAACTCACACGCTTTGATATGTCCGAATATATGGAACGCCACGCCGTATCCCGCTTGATCGGCGCGCCTCCGGGCTATGTCGGATTTGATCAGGGTGGATTGTTGACGGATGCCGTCGATCAGAACCCGCATACGGTTTTATTGCTCGACGAAATCGAAAAGGCGCATCCTGATTTGTTCAATGTGCTGTTGCAGGTGATGGATCACGGCAAACTGACAGATCACCACGGCAAAACAGTCGATTTCCGGAATGTCGTCCTGATTATGACAACAAATGCCGGTGCGCAGGAAATGAGCCAGCAGGCTATTGGTTTCCAGCGTGGTTTGAAGGAAGGCGAAGACGAAGAGGCCATCAAACGTATGTTCTCGCCGGAATTCCGCAACCGTCTGGATGCGACCATTGGTTTTGGATCG
>Ga0066611_10001512_pt1 | contig 12597 bp, 10 predicted proteins | sample SaaInlV_DNA_200m_FD_60376 | JGI IMG/M metagenome (GOLD analysis project Ga0066611, IMG submission 60376) | Marine microbial communities from expanding oxygen minimum zones in the Saanich Inlet - SI075_LV_DNA_200m | ecosystem: Environmental > Aquatic > Marine > Unclassified | place: British... | reverse complement strand
AACAGCGTGTTGTCTTTGCTGACCAAGATCGCCAGCGGCTACTGGCATGTGGCCGATACCCAGTGTGGGTACACAGCGATATCAAAAAGGGCACTGGAACTGGTGGATCTCGAAAATGTCTACTCCCGATATGGAATGCCCAACGACCTGCTGGTTAAATTGAATATTGCCGAGTGCTCGGTGCGCGATGTCCCTGTGCGTCCTGTCTATGATATTGGCGAAGTCTCCGAGATACGCATAACACGGGTGGTCATCACCATCTCAAAATTACTGGTCTCCTGTTTTTTCACGCGGCTTGTCGGAAAATATGTGATCCGCGACTTTCACCCGCTGGTTTTTTTCTATACCCTGGGCCTGATCGCGTTTCCCGCCGGCGCGCTCTCAGGATTCTATTTGCTCATGTACCGACTTTTTTCCGGACCGGTTTCCACTACCAGCGCGTTATTCTCGGCTTTTCTGGTGATATCCGGTTTGCAGTTTCTGCTTTTTGCCATGTGGTTTGATATGGAAAACAACAAGCACCTCAAAGGCTGATGGAGAACGACTCCCGATATGGGGCATCCCTGCTGGCGGCCTGTTTTCTACTGTTTGTTTTCACCCTGTTCTTTTTCCCGGTTCTGTTTGAAGGAAACACTTTCTTTTTTAGTGATATCCAGCATTTTGCCTATCCCATGAAACTTTACCTTGCCCGGGTATGGGCGGCAGGGGAATGGCCTTACTGGTATCCTTACTTGTTTCAGGGCAGGCCTTTTATGTCTCTGATGCACCCGGGTGTGTTCTACCCCCCTTCGGTTTTGTTTTTACTGAAAGACTTTTTATTCGCCTTCCACACCTACTTTCTGTTTCACCATCTGGTCCTGATGGCTTCGGTCTATGCCCTTTGCCGGTATTGGGAGAGATCAATTCCAGCGGCCCTCTGTGCATCGGTGACCGCCCTGCTGGGAGGGTATTTTTTATCACTGGCCTCAATCTACAACCATTTTCAATCAATTGTATGGCTTCCTTTAATCATATTGATGTGGCAAAAGTTCTTGCTCAACGGTGGGCTGAAATATTTCTGTGGTGCCGTGGTTTTTCTGACATTTCAGATATTAGGAGGTAGCCCGGAACATGCGATTTTTTCTGTCCTGATGATTTATGCCTATTCGCTATATCTGCCTAAAGACGGAGAGTGGGGAAGGGGATTCAAAAAAAATACCCTGGCGGTGTTGGGGCTTGGTGTGGCTACGCTGGCTCTCTCGGCTGTGCAATGGGTACCTACCTACTATTTTCTAAAAGAAACTGTACGCGGAGGTGGGCTCTCCTTTGCGGACAGTACGCTTTGGTCCCTAAAACCCGGTGCCTTGCTCGACCTGTTCCTGCCCGAAAATTCCGCACGTTTTATCGAACAAAGTGAATGGCGAGTCACTAAATTTTTCCACAGCATTTATATGGGTGTTGTACCACTGTTCTTTTTGTCCGGTTGCCTGCTGGTTGGCAGGGAGCAAAAAGTCATCCGGTTCTGGTTGATGGTTTTCGCCGCAGGCTTGTTTTTTGCTTTGGGTGAGTTCAACCCACTCTACCCACTGTTTTATGAATGGGTACCTTTTTTCAGTATGTTTCGCTACCCGCAAAAATTCTTTTTCTTTTGCGCTTACGCCCTGGTGTTTCTATCTGCCTGGGGTACCGACCGATTTGTCACCGTTGTTACTCATGAAAGGGCGGCAATGAAAAAGCTCCTGCTTGCCCTGCTGGCCACCGCGTTGGTTGTTGCGGGAATGTTTGGGACCCATGCCAGCCGGGCCGGACTCGAAAGCTTGATGATTTTATTGGTGCTGGCCTTTTGTATCTTTGCCTTACATATAAAAAAATTAAACCGTCCGGGGTTTTTTTCCATCCTCTTGTTTTTAATTGTAATGGACCTTATGGGTAAAAACGCCATGCTGGTCCCGATGATCGATCGGAAGTTTTATACAGAACCCCCGCCGCTGGCCAAACGCCTGGGAGGAAGCGCCGACTCTTTCCGTGTTTATAGCGGAATGCTGCTCGACAAACTGGTGAGGAAAGCGGAGCCTTCCCATCTGACCGCAGGCAGATTGCAGGTGCCACCATCCCGGGCCGCCCAACCTTCCTTTAACCTGCTGTCTGTTCACTTGGCTACGCGGGATCAGGTTTACCCAAACTTTGGGGCGATTTATGGCCTGGCCTATGCCGGGGGATTGAAAAACTTCAACATGAAAAGCAGCCTGCGTTGGAATAAGTCGTTTTTTTTATCTGACATCCCGACAAAGAAAATAATTCTGCAACGCAGTAATGTGAAGTATTGGGTGACAGAAGACTACGAACAGTTGCCCTCGGCTGAATACCCCAGAGGAATCAAAAAAGTGAATGTGTTTGAAGATGCCCTGCCACGGGCGTTTCTGGTTGGCGAATCGCGAACCGTGCCGAAAGAGGAGCATCTCGATATTTATTATGACTCAGCGTTTGATCCGCTTCAGCAAGTTTTGTTGGCGGAACCGGTCGAGATGAAAACAGCAGAAAACTTTTCCGGCCAGGTCGAGGAAATTGAATACGGTCCCAACCGGGTGACAGTGAAAACCCGGCAGAACGAGGAAGGTTTTTTAGTCCTGCTCGATACCTGGTTCCCCGGTTGGAAGGTCGAGGTCGATGGTCAGGCGGGAAAAATTTATCAGGCCAATTATTTTTACCGGGGCGTGAAGTTGGGGCCCGGGAGCCACCAGATCAAATTTTCCTACGAACCCGTAGGGCTGAGAATGGGTGCCACCATCAGCGGTGTGGCATTTGTTCTGCTTCTACTCGCCGCCACCCGGCGCCAGCGTGACGCTGGACCCAATGAGAAAACCCCCTAGAGGCAAATCACCCCAGCCCCTCTTTAAAAAAGAGGGGTCCATTAATAATTTTGCTATAGCCCGTCATGGACTTCGCTCTTACGATAGCCGCCTGCTGGGCCTGGCCAGCAAGCATAATTGAACCACCCTCACCTCAATCCTCTCCCTTCAAGGGAGAGGAAGCAAAAAATCCCTTCTCCCCTGGAGGGAGAAGGTTAGGATGAGGGGGGCTATTAAGCCTATTTCCACAGCGTGAGAAGTTTAATTATCTATTTGAAAGTAAAGGAGTAATTCGATATAATCCGGGTATGACTATTGAGAAAGATTTCATTGTAATTGGGTCTGGTGTAGCCGGGTTGACGTTTGCGCTGAAGGTTTGCAAATTCGGTTCGGTTGGCATCATCACCAAGGACGCGCTGGAGGAATCGGCCACCAAATATGCTCAGGGTGGTATCGCCTCGGTGATGGCGGAGGACGATTCGTTCGAACTGCATGTCAAGGACACGATGGAAACCGGGCGCGGGCTCTGCCATGAAGATTTTGTGCGCATTGCCTGCCGCGAAGGTCCTGCACGGATTCGTGAGTTGATCGATCTTGGAGCCAAGTTTGATCGCGGCCCTGGAGCCGAATTCGATTTAGGAAAAGAGGGTGGGCATTCCAAACGTCGCATTCTGCACGCGCACGACCTCACCGGCTGGGAGATTGAGCGCACTCTCATTGAGGCGATTCACGCCCAGGAAAATATAGAAATTTTTGAACACCATATGGTCATCGACCTCATCACCCGGGCCAGGCTTGAAGAGAAAATTGAGCCGGGAAGCTCCGATGACGAGGCGTTAGGACTGTACGTGCTGAACCACCAAACGCAAAAGGTGGAGACCATGGTCGGGCAAGTTACTCTCATGGCGACCGGGGGTGCAGGCAAGGTTTATCTCTACACGTCGAATCCGGACACGGCAACCGGTGATGGCATTGCGGTGGCTTACCGGGCCGGAGCACAAACCGCCAATATGGAATTTTTCCAGTTCCATCCGACCTGTCTTTTTCACCCAAGAGCGAAATCGTTTCTCATTTCGGAAACCGTCCGGGGCGAAGGGGGAATCCTGCGTCTGCAAAATGGCGACACATTCATGGAGAACTACCACTCCATGGGATGCCTGGCTCCCCGTGATGTCGTGGCGCGGGCCATCGACTATGAAATGAAAAAGAGCGGCGATGATTATGTTTTGCTGGATGCCACGCATCTTGAAGGCTATCGCATTCGTGAACGCTTCCCAAATATTTATAAAACCTGTCTGGAATATGGTTTTGATATGTCGCGCGAGTCGTTACCCGTAGTACCGGCAGCGCATTATATGTGTGGCGGACTGGTGGTGGATGCCAACGGCCAGACAAATATCAAAAGGCTTTTTGCCAGTGGAGAGGTGTGTTTCTCCGGCCTGCATGGTGCCAACCGGCTGGCTTCTAACTCTCTACTCGAAGGCCTGGTGCTCTCGCACCGTGCGGTAGAAAAGGCTGTGAACTTGTTGCAGGAATCAAAATATTCAAAAAACCAGTTGGAGCGGATTCCGGAATGGGACCCTGGCAGTGCGGTAGACAGCGACGAATCGGTAGTGGTATCGCATAACTGGGACGAAATCCGCCGTTTGATGTGGAACTATGTAGGCATTGTCCGCTCCACCAAACGTCTTAAACGGGCCGAGCGCCGCATTCAACTGCTACTCGAAGAGATTCAGGAATATTACTGGAACTTCAAAATTACCAAGGACACTCTGGAGTTGAGAAACATCGCCATCACGGCGCAGTTGATCATTCAGGGAGCCTTGGTTCGAAAAGAAAGCCGAGGTTTGCATTATAACCTCGACCACCCGGAACCGGATGATGCGAACTGGAAACGCGATAATGTTTTTCAGAACACCGTTCATCGATTGATAACTCAAACCAACCCGAGAATTGTGACCCATGAGTGAAGAAAAAACAGTACCCGTATTGATCAGAGATTTTTTTGGAGTGGTTGCGCTTGCCTTCACTGTGTTTGGCTTTATGGCGTTAATGACTTTTTCCCCTGATGATCCGTCTTTCAACAAAAGTGTTACAGGCGGGGACGTGGCAAATTCCGTTGGCATGGTCGGGGCTTATTTTTCCGATGGACTGGCCCGCGTTTTTGGCAGTGGTTCGTTTTTCTTTCCGGTGATCATGGCATTTTTGGGCTGGGCTTTGATTCGAGGAAAAGATTTCCACAACTGGTTGTTGATCATGAGTTCGGGGATTTTGTTTTTGGTCGGACTGTGTTCCCTGCTATCCATTCAGTTCACGGTTGATCCTTTTTTTGGTCAGGCGGTTCCGGTTGGTGGTTTGATCGGTCATGGCCTGGGTGGGTTTCTGGTGGCCTGGTTGAATCCGTCAGGAGCGGTGCTGACCCTGATTACCTTATTGTTCGTGGCTTTTTTAGTGATGACGCGTATTCCTGTCAATGTGTTGGTTGAGAGAGGCGCAACCCTGTTCAAAGTTCTGGTCGCAAGTTTGATGTTGGCGGGAGTTGGAGTAAAAAATATAGTTTTAAAAAGTCTGTCAGCTATTCGGGCTATGATCGAGACTGCCCAAACAGCGCGAGAGGCATTGCAGAAAGTTAATAAACCGACCATCGAGCCAGTGATCGTCACCCGCAATCGGTCCGAGCCGATCCCTGTGGAGAAACCGGGGAACAAGAAAAAAGAAGAGAAGGCCGAGTTCGTGGTTCAGGATCATTTTGCTTTCATGAGTACATCCGGCAAATATCAGGTTCCTCCGCTTTCGTTGTTGCAGGATCCTCCACCAGACGAGGGAACGCAGACGGAGAAAGCCAGAGATGAGATTCTCGCCAGCAGTGCCATTCTGGAAAAAAAATTATTGGACTTTGGCATTGAAGGACGGGTGGTTCAGGTTCTTCCCGGTCCTGTTATCACTTTGTTTGAATATGAGCCGGCACCGGGAATTAAAGTCAGCCGTATTGTTTCCCTGACAGATGATTTGTCGTTAGCCATGCGTTGCGTAGGGCTCCGCATTCTCGCTCCTGTACCGGGTAAGCCCGTTGTCGGCATCGAGATTCCCAATATACGGCGCGAGACTATTTATTTTAAAGAGGTCATGACGTCCGATGAGTTTCAGTTGCCGCAGTCCAAGCTCACTCTGGCGATTGGCAAAGATATTACCGGGGAACCGGCGGTGCAGGACCTGGCGACCACTCCGCATTTGCTCATGGCGGGCTCAACCGGGTCGGGCAAGAGTGTCGGACTCAATGCCATGATCTGCAGCATCCTTTTGAATGCGACACCGGATGAAGTCAAATTGATCATGATTGATCCGAAGATGCTGGAACTGTCGGTCTATGATGGCATTCCGCATCTTATTTCTCCAGTAGTCACCAATCCTAAAAAAGCCGCCGCCGCGCTTCAGTGGGCGGTCAGCGAAATGGAGTCGCGTTACAAAATGATGGCCGAGAGTGGGGTGCGTAATATTGGCGGCTTCAACGAACTGGCGGAGAAACTCCAGAAAGAATATGACCTGGAATTGAAAAAACACCAAAAGACCAATAAAGGGGTCAAACCCGCAACGGACGAAGATGAGGATGACGAAGAGGTTCTGCCGGAACCGCCAGCTAAACTTCCCTACGTTGTTATCCTGATCGATGAGTTGGCCGACCTCATGATGGTCGCATCCAAAGGCGTGGAAGACTCGTTGACCCGGCTGGCGCAGATGGCGCGGGCCGCAGGCATTCATTTGATCGTTGCCACGCAACGTCCTTCGGTGGATGTCTTGACGGGAATCATCAAGGCGAATTTTCCCACACGCATGTCTTATAAAGTCACTTCCAGAGTCGATTCGCGTACCATTCTGGATGCCATGGGTGCCGACAAGCTTCTCGGTAAAGGCGATATGTTGTTTCTGCCTCCGGGAACCACGAAGCTTCAACGCCTGCACGGGGTCATGGTCAGCGATGCGGAGATACAACGTATTGTGGACTTCATCAAGAAACAGGCGAAACCCCATTATCAGGAAGACATCTTCGATTCGGTTGTGGCAGAAGAGGAGCAAAAGGGAGAAGAGGCAGAAGAGTTCGATGAAAAATACGATGAAGCTCTTGCCATTGTTGCTAAAGACCGGCAGGCTTCCATTTCTTATATTCAACGGCGTTTGAGAATAGGCTATAATCGGGCGGCACGAATCATAGAAACTATGGAGCGAGAAGGGGTGGTGGGTCCATCTGATGGAGTCAGGCCTCGCGAAGTCTATGTCAGCCCGATTGAAATTGAATAGAGTTTCCCTTGTTGTCCGTTTGGCGCTGGTTCTTTTTGTTGTTTCCTGTGTGGCGCAGGTTGTCAACAGTCTCGCTGGCGTTTTTTCTTACCGGGATGACACAGGTGCCATCCATTTCACCGACGACCTTTCTAAAATTCCAAAACAGTACCGCGAAAGCGAAAAAGGGGTCCGCAAGCATCGTGAAGGTCGCGGTGCCTATCGTTCCACTCCGGCTCCTTCTGCTCCCCTGGAACTTCCAGGATTGGTTTCACAAAACCAGGAAATTCAGATTCCCCTCATTCCCATAAGCGGGGGAAATTTTTTAGTCGATACGGTTCTCAATGGCCGGGTCAAGGCCCGGTTAATGCTGGATACCGGTGCCTCCCTCATCACCCTGACCGAAGAGATTGGCCGTCAACTGGGAATTTCGCCCTACTCCGACTCTGCCATGTTGCCTTTCAGTACCGCCGGGGGAGAAGAGTGGATGCCGCTGGTGGCGCTCGAAACCGTTGCCCTGGGGGCCGCCGAAACCCGATTGGTTGAAGCTTCCATCAACAGTCATATCAAGGGAATTGATGGCCTGATGGGGATGAGCTTTCTTGGGGACTTCCGCTTTGAAATTGATCGCACCAATAAACGACTTACTTTAAGGCCTCCGCAAGACCCGAACGAACTGGCATGGGATGGCAAATCGGGGAACTGGTGGAAAAGCCGGTTTGAACATTACGACTCAACCATTAAAAATTATTCTACTCAAGCAGGTTTCCTACAGCGGCGGGGACATGAAAAGGCTCCGAATATGCAGAAGACAGTGGACTTCTATAAGAACCTGCACCAGAAACTGCTAACCCGGGCTTCCATTTCCGGCCTGCCGGACCGTTTCCGCCACTAGGCGTGGGGCCAGCGTGCAATAACTTTTGCTGGCTAGCAACGATGCTCTCGGCTTGATGAGCTTTTGCTGTATTCCCTCCCACGGGAGTGGGCCACTAGGCGCCGGCGAGCCGCCGGTGGCAATGAGCAATAGCTTTTTACTGCGGACGAAGAGTTAGCTCGGCTCAACGAGTCCTTGCTACCTGCCTCCCCTGCTAAGGGGCGTGGAAGGGGGAGCTTAATGGACCCCTCTTTTTAAAGAGGGGCTGGGGTGATTTACAACTTCTCGCACACTATGCAAACCAGCTCTCGACATTCCGACCCTGAATTTCTCTTTGTGTTGTTGGGGGCCAGCAACCTGGCGCGGGGTTACTCTGCACTGACCCGGCATCTTTCCCAAAGTATTTCACCGAGCCGGTTTATCAACGCGCTGGGACCAGGCCGGGGCTATTGTGTTAGAGGAGGACTGCTTAATTTTTCCTACACGCCCATCGGCGAATGCAGGGTCATGAAGTCTGCCGAAAGTTTTGCAGAGCAGGGGGGGCGGGTTGCCGTGCTCCTTACCGATATTGGCAATGACATCATGTATGGAATTCCGGGCGAGTCTCTCATCGAATGTCTGGATGCTCTGATCGAAAAAGCCCGGCACTGGAACGCGGAAATCTTTGTGACTTCCATTCACGTGAATGTATCCCGGGATATGGGAAAGACTTCTTTTAAATTGTTGCGGGCCCTCTTTTATCCAAAAAGTCCGGTAACTTTTGACCAGGCTGATGCGGCGGTGAAAAGAGTGAATCATTATCTTGAGGAAAAATCGCAGGAGAACAGGCAGGTTCATCTGGTGAGCGGACTGGGCACGTTCTGCGGCCTGGATAAAATCCATTTTAGTCTGTTGAAAAGTCATCTTGCCTGGTCGCGTATTGCCAATGAAATTTTATCGGTGCTGGGTGCGGCACCGGGCAGGAGCATCGGGCCGGGTTCCGTGGTGCTTTCCCTCTGCGATAACCTCAGCCGCCTGATTGCTTCTGATATGCTGAGGATTACAAAAAAGCCAAAAGAATTTTTCTAGTCTGCATATTACATGAGTATTACTGTGTGTAGGTTGAAACATTATTAAACCACCCTCACCTCAATCCTCTCCCTTCAAGGGAGAGGAAGCAAAAAGTTCCTTCTCCCCTGGAGGGAGAAGGCTGGGATGAGGGGGATAATATAGTTGAGTCCATTTCTTTCTCATTGACTCCTGCAATATACTGGCTAAAAATTTTTTATGAGACATTGTCTTGCAGTCATTCGAATAGGCGCTTATATCGGGGTGTTCGTGGTGTTTGCGATCATCGGAGCGTGTGGGCATATTTTATTTTTTATGTCACGGGCACGACTGCTAAATTGGATCGCCTTTTTTGCGCAGTGGTGGGCGCGCGTAACGTGTTTGATTTTCAATATCCAAATCCGTATTGAAGGAGACGTAAATATAAAATCAGGCTCGCTGATTGTCGCCAACCATGTGGGCTCACCGGATATTTTTATTTTGGGTGCGTGTTTTAAAGGGTTCTTTGTCTCGAAATCCGAAATCGCCGACTGGCCCCTGTTCAGTTGGTTGGCTCGGTTGGGAATCACCATCTTTGCCGACAGGAGCAAACGCCATCAGGTGAAAGCCGTCATCCGGGAAATTGAGGAGCGGTTGAACGCCGACCATTCGGTGATCCTGTTTCCCGAAGCCCAGGCGACCGATGGAACCGATGTGGTGCCTTTCAAGTCGGCAGTGTTTCAGGCGGCGGTTCTTGCCAGCCGGCCTGTGGTGCCTGTGACGATTCGTTATCATGATGATAATCAGCCGACCATTGCCCATTATGGGAATAGTTTTTTCGAGCATATTATGGGACTGCTGAAAACCCCCCGACTTGAAGCGACCGTAATGGTATTGCCGGAAATTTCAGCGGGCCCGAACCGGCAAACTCTGGCAGAAAAAAGTTATCGGGCCGTTCGCGACAAGGTTGTGCAGGACATCTCTCAATCTGAGTGATCGTGTTATTTTTATGATACAATTTCAGAAATTTTCAGACTATTTTTTAGGAATTCAACATGATTCATCCTTTTAAAGGACAGAAGCCGGAGATTGATGATTCTACCCTGGTGGTGGAAAGCGCGCAGATCATCGGTGATGTAAAGATTGGTGAAGAGAGCAGTGTGTGGTTCAACGCGGTGATTCGGGGAGACGTCAACCATATCCGCATTGGTAAGCGTACCAATATTCAGGATGGCTGTGTCCTGCACGTGGCGCGCAAAACCCTGCCATTGATTATTGGCGATGAGGTGACGGTAGGCCACAACGTCACCCTGCACGCCTGCACTATTGGATCGCAATGCCTCATTGGTATGGGTGCGATTGTTATGGATGGCTCGGAAGTGGGGGAACAGTCTATTGTAGGAGCTGGTTCTCTGGTGACCCCGAACACGAAAATTCCGCCGAAAAGTCTGGTGGTAGGGTCGCCAGCGAAAGTAAAGCGGGAACTGACTGAAGAAGAAATTCGCGGCATCCGCGAATCGGCCGCCAATTATGTCGGCGATATTGAAACCTACCTCGATTAAGGCATATGACTGAACCCGTCCCGTTTACGGTTCCCATTGCGGTGATCGGTGGCAGTGGGGCCTATCATCTTCTCACCGGGCAGACTCTGGGTCAGGAAAAGGCCTGTGAAGTTCTCGACACCCCTTATGGCAAAAGTGCGCCCATCCACCATTTTAGTTTTTCCGGGCAGGAATTTTTATTTTTATCCCGTCATGGAGAAACCGATTATTCCCTGACGGCTCCGTTTGTGAATTACCGGGCTAATGTTCGTGCCCTCAAAGATTGCGGCGTTCAAAGGATAATTTCCTGGTCGGGTCCGGGAATTATCAATACGGCATTCAAGCCGGGAGATTTTGTAGTGCCGCACGATATCATTGATGAGACCCGTAACCGGGAGACCACGTTTTTCAAAGATACCGGTATCGGGTTCATTCGTATGAACCATCCGTTCTGCCCACAGGTTGCAGGCACCCTGCATGAGACCCTGCACGCGAGTGGACTGCCCCATCATGAGCAGGCGGTCTATGCCTGTACCGAAGGACCGCGTTTGGAAACTCCTGCCGAGATCCGCAAACTACGCATACTGGGCGCGGACCTTGTGGGCATGACCCTTGCCCCGGAAGCTTTTCTCGCCCGCGAGATGGAAATGTGCTACACGCCGTTTTGTTACCTGACGAATTATGCCGAAGGGGTCAAGCCCAGAGAATTTAAAAAAGGCGAGTTGTTTGAAGGCATGCAAACAGAAGAAGAACGAAAACAGGTCGATGCGGCGATACAAAAATTTCCCGAGCTGATCCGCACGGTATTTGAAAGTTTGCAGGGAGTTGAACGCACCTGCAATTGCCCGGATGCCCTGCGCCGCTACAAAGACAAAGGCCTACTGGCGTAGCCAGCGAGCCGCTGGTGGCAATGGAGCAAGGACTCGTTAAGCCGAGTTAACCCTTTGCTTGCCAGAAACAGCTATTGCTAGTTACCCCCGGAGGTTCTCCGGGCTAGTGGGGCCAGGCGGAGTAGCCTCCGGTCATGCTGTAGACTTCATTGAATCCGTTTTCAGAGAAATATTCGGCGGCTCCCTGGCTGGAAATACCGTGGTAACAACAGACGACCAGAGGTTTCTCCTTCTCGGCAGATTCGATAAATTGTTGGACAGTGCTGTCGCTGACGGATACTGCTGTGGGAATATGTCCGGCGGAATAGGAGCCGGGATCGCGGATATCGACCACATTGACGGAACCCTCTTCCAGCATTTCCTGTACCTTTTCTGGGGCAATTTCTTTAAACATGGCTCCTTTATTGAAGTGTGGGCATCTATATATAAGATGACCGACCTACGAAAAAGTTTTATTTAAATGACACTGATTGAACTGGAAGAAAAATTTAATAGTGCCAGGGGAAATGCGGCTGAAATGGTGGAAGCGGTCATTCCATTGGTCAACGCATACCAACAGGCACGGAAGTTTGATAGTGCCATACGCTGTTTAAAGGAAACTCTGCCAATAACCCGGGACAAGGGAGAGATGGATCAGGAGGCGGTGATCTTGACGGCGCTGGGAACGGCTTACTGGGAAAAAGCGCAATTACAAAAAGCCCTCAACCATTTTGAGGAAGCGTTGGCTTTGTTTGAAAAAGCCGATGACTGCCGGGGGAAAGTAGCGGTCCTCTCTATAGTGGGTGTTACGTTCTGGAGAAAATGCGATTGGGATAAGGCGTTGGAGATTTTACAAGACGCAATGGGAAAAAATGTGGAAATAAAAGCGGAACAACGTTTTATATCTTTATATGGAGCGTTTGAGAGGGGTATCGCCACTTTACAGAATCGGGTGCGGATGGGGCGGGAGCTGAAAGACTCTCGGAAAATTCTGCAACCTTTGTTTTCCATGTGCGCCTTGTACTGGGTGACGGGGAACCGTGGGCAATTGGAAGCTTGTCTGGATGAATCGGTATCGCTGGCAGAGCAACTGGGCAAGACCGATATCCTGGATGCCGCTAAGGGCCTGACCCGGCTGGCTGACTCAGCCTGAACCAGGTCAGTTCATTTTTGTTGTGATACAG
>Ga0066611_10001503_pt1 | contig 12666 bp, 10 predicted proteins | sample SaaInlV_DNA_200m_FD_60376 | JGI IMG/M metagenome (GOLD analysis project Ga0066611, IMG submission 60376) | Marine microbial communities from expanding oxygen minimum zones in the Saanich Inlet - SI075_LV_DNA_200m | ecosystem: Environmental > Aquatic > Marine > Unclassified | place: British... | reverse complement strand
TACCGGTAACAGTGTACCTGGTTCAAACAAAAACGATAGCAAATTGCATTCAAGTGACGGTTAAGCAGCGAGGTCGATACTCGTCACCCGGGGACGTGGGGCCTGCGTTCCTTGTTCAGCTCGATGCCGTCGAGCCGTTCCAGCAATTCTGCATGTAGTGGCTTTCCCGCGACAATAATGCCGGTGTGGCGCACATCGGACTGGTTATAAGTAAAGTCCTTGCCATCCGGCGTAGTGACTTCATAGCCAGCTTCGGTGCAGATCAGGTCTGCGGCGGCAATATCCCAGTCGCATTTGGGCTGCACAGAAATTGTCGCGTCATATCTGCCTTGCGCCACCAGGGCCATGCGAAAGGCGATGGAATTGTGAAAATGGAACTGACTTTTGGGGATCGGCAAATGGCCATTTCGTTGCAACATGCCACTTGAGGACAACAACCGGGCATCGACGATTGCTGGTACCGGGCTTAATTCCAGGGGCTCGTCATTCAATGTCGCACCCTGGCCAAGCTCCGCAAACCAGAAATCATTGGTCTCGGGGTTCAGGACAGCGCCCAAGACTGGTTTTCCGTCTTCGACCAGGGCTGCACATACTGTGTATTCCGGTTTACGCTGCACAAAGGCGCGGGTTCCATCGATAGGATCGACAATCCAGCAGCGCTGGCGCTCCATGCGGTCGCTGTCATCGACGGTTTCTTCCGACAACCAGCCATAATCTGGCCGGGCTGAACACAGCTTTTCTTTTAATAAGGCATCCACCGCCAGGTCAGCTTCGGTCACTGGATCGCCGGGGTTCTTTTCCCAGGTTTCCGCGTGGCCCTTGAAGAAGTCATGAGCGACAACACCGCCAGCCAAAACAGCCGATTTCAATAGGGCAATGTCATCTTCAAGGTTCATAAATTCAGGCACCCGCAACCGTCATCCCGTCGATGCGGATGGTCGGCGCATTGGTACCATATTTGAAACTCAGGTTATTGGCTGGCGTAATGTTGAGGAACATGTCCTTAAGATTTCCAGCCACCGTCATTTCACTGACAGGGAAGGTAAGTTCACCATTCTCAATCCAGAAACCCGCGGCACCACGGCTGTAATCACCGGTTACACCATTAACGCCAAATCCAATTAAATCAGTGATATAGAGACCAGATTTAATGTCAGACATTAACTCAGCAGGCGACTGTTCTCCAGCTTCCATATACAGATTTGTGGTTGAGGAATGTGGTGGTGACGCCCCACCGCGACTCCCCCGTCCTGTCGTCTCAAGCCCTAACTGACGGGCAGAAGCCGTATCCATAATCCAGGTTTTCAGGACGCCGTTTTCGATCAGATTCAGACGGGCATTGGCAACGCCTTCGCCATAAAAAGGTCGCGACGCCTGTCCCCTGATCATATGGGGTTCGTCGACGATGTTGATGCCTTCAGCGAACACGGCCTTGTCCATATAGTCTTTCAGGAAACTGGTGCCGCGGGCAACAGCGCCTCCCGTAATGGCACCAGCCAGGTGTCCCAGCAATCCGTGAGAACAGCGCGGATCATATATGACCGGGACTTCCGACGTTTCAACTTGCTTTGGATTGAGGCGCTTGACCGTACGCTCACCGGCACTGCGACCAATCTCTGCGGCACTTTCAAGTTCTGAATGGTGGCGTTTGGAGGAATAGTCGTAATCGCTTTCCATTTCAGTGCCTTCACCGGCCAGAACCGATGCACTGAGGGAATAACTGCTGGATTTATAGGTCCCTGCAAACCCGTGGCTTGTGGCAATGGCGACTTCCGCACTGGACCAACCAGCCCCGGCACCATTTGAATTTGTTACGCCATCAACGGCGAGGGCGGCTTCCTCGGTTTCAGCGGCGATCCCATAGAGCGCCTCAGTGTCATATTCATAATCATCAAAAAGATCGAGGTCCGGCCATTTCTTTGCCAACCGGTCTTCCGGTGCCAGACCACAATAGGGATCCTCAGGGGCCACTTTTGCCATGGAAACAGCACGTTCAACCAGTTCTTCCATGGCCTGGGCTGATGTATCACTCGAGGCGACACACGCTTGGCGTTGGCCGATAAAGACCCGCAGCATCATATCCAGCGACTCAGACCGCTCCAGGTCTTCACGTTTGCCCATACGCATGGAGGTCGACAGGGACTGCGATACCACATGGTGGCCATCTGCCGCGTCGGCCCCTGCCTTTTTCGCTTTGGCAAAGAGATCGTTCAGGAATTCAAGAGCTTCAGACATGTTTTAACTTTGTTAAAGGATCAGATTTGCGTCCTAAACTAGCGCATTGGAGAAAAAGTGGTAGCGTCTAAGTGAGATTGCATGACCTGTATGTGAAAAACCGAAGCCGCTCAGAAGGACAAGGCAATATGGAAGGCATTTCAGAGTTTCGCCGTGGTGGTCCAGATGACCCCCTCGTTCAGGAAATTATGAAGCAAAAAGGGCTGTCTGAAGTTCCGTTTTACCGGCAAGACAGTCCCAAGGCTGAAAAGTTCGATCTGCATGCCTGTATGCAGCGATGGATGGCCTGGACGCCACAACGAGACGGGTCTGTAAACACCGATCAACCTGAAGGGCGCGATCCCATTCACCTGGCAAATCTGATCCGGGACAAGGGCCTTGAGCTTGGGGCGGGGGACATAGGTTTTGCCGAACTGACGCCGGTTATGATCAATGTCGGTTCATCGTTTGAGCTGAAAAATATCGTCTCCATTGTTGTGTCGGAGGAATACTCAAAGGTGCTGGAAGGGGCGTTGGCCGTCGAGATCGAAGCCTTTGAAGTCTATGTGGAATGCGCCCGGATTTCGACTCAGTTAGCAGCCTATGTCCGGGACCTGGGCTTTGCCGCCGTCGCCGATCACAACGGCACCGGCGATATCCAGGCAGTGCCAGCCTTGTGCGCCAGCGGCATGGGCGAGTTGGGCCGTCATGGCAGCGTAATTCACCCCGACTTTGGGGCCAGCTTTCGCCCGGGGTTTGTCATCACCGACGCGCCCGTGCAGCTTAATCAGTCAAACATATTCGGTGTTCAGAAGACCTGTGAAACCTGTCGGCTATGTGAGAGCAACTGCCCTCCTGCAGCCATTCAACTCGCGTCGGATTTCATTGTAACCGAAGGCATCAAACGCTGGCAGGTCGATATTCCACGATGTTACGAAGCCTCAAGATTTCGCGATGAATATTGCCACATCTGCGTCGATGTCTGCCCCTATCAGCATAAGGCAAACGGTGATCCATCCCGCATGACCATCTTCAAATCCTTCATGAAAAAACGCAAAATTGCAGGCTACCGAACCCCGTCGTGGTTTATCGAAGATGAAGCAGAAGTTTTGGGTTAGTGAACGTGCTACTTCCAGATCGCCTTGCCCGTACCCGGCAAACCCAAATCTTTCCACATATCGTCGACTTTTTGTACCACGTCGTCGGTCATGCGTAATTTGCGGCCCCATTCGCGATTGGTTTCGGGTTCGACTTTGGTGGTGGCATCGAGGCCGATTTTTGAACCCAGGCCTGATACTGGTGAGGCGAAGTCGAGATAGTCGATGGGGGTGTTTTCAACCAGCGTGATGTCACGTGCCGGGTCCATATTGACGGAGACGGCCCACATCACGTCTTTCCAATCGCGCGTGTTGATATCGTCGTCCACGACAATGACGAATTTGGTGTACATGAACTGGCGCAGAAACGACCACACACCCATCATCACGCGCTTGGCATGCCCGGCATAAGCCTTTTTCATCGACACAACTGCTATGCGATAGGAACAGCCCTCGGGTGGTAGCCAGAAATCGGTTATTTCCGGGAATTGTTGCTGCAACAAGGGAATGAACAGCTCATTCAGCGCTTCCCCCAGCACACTTGGCTCGTCTGGTGGGCGACCAGTGAAGGTGCTGAGGTATATTGGATCCTTGCGCATGGTGATGGCAGAGACTGTAAAGACCGGAAATTGCTCAACAGAATTGTAAAAACCGGTGTGATCGCCATAGGGGCCTTCGTCGCCATAGTCTTGCAGGGAGACATGCCCTTCGATAACGATTTCGGCGTTGGCAGGGACTTTCATGGGCACAGTTTTGCAATCAACCAGTTCAACCTTCTGGTTTCGCAGCAATCCGGCAAATTGATATTCAGAAAGGGTATCCGGCACAGGCGTGACAGCTGCCAGGATAGTACCGGGGTCTGATCCGATGACAGCGGCAGCGGGCAGGGGTTCCGGGTTCTGGTCTTTCCAGCGCTGATGATGTTGCGCGCCGCCGCGATGTTTCAGCCAGCGCATCAGGGTCGTGTTCCGGCCTGTGACCTGCATACGGTATATACCGACGTTGAAGTCATCTTCCTTTTTGTCACCGGGTCCTTTGGTGACGACCAACGGCCAGGTAATCAGAGGTGCAGGCTCGCCCGGCCAGCAAGTCTGGATGGGTAATTTTGCCAGATCGATATCATCCCCTGTCCAGACAATCTCCTGACAGGATCCGGAGGAGACCGATTTCGGTTTCATGGCCATGGCTTGTTTCAGGATTGGCAACATCCCCAGGGCTTCCTTGAACCCACCCGGCGGTTCAGGTTGGCGCAGGAAGGCAAGGGTTTCGCCAAGTTCCCTGAGCGCACCTGGCTCGCGTTCCATTCCCAGGGCAACGCGGCTGACTGTACCAAACAGGTTGACCAATACAGGCATTCCCGCCTTTTCACCGCGTTCGTTCACCGGGTTCTCAAAAAGTACGGCCGGGCCGCCTTCAGCCAGCAAACGCGTCTGAATTTCCGTCATCTCGAGATTTGTTGAAACGGGCTCGCTGACCCTTATCAGGTCGCCGTTAGCCTCAAGCTTTTCAAGAAAGTCGCGCAGGGAGTTGTAAGCCATGAATTATTCCGAATGGAGCATTTGAGGCGGAGTATATCGTCTGTGTCCTGACCGCGCGACAGGCTGCGTGATTTCTTTCACCTGGGTAAACTACCAAATCATTTGATTGTTTATGAATGAAAATCATGGTCAAATCGATGCTTGGGGGCGATTTGGTATGAATGTCAGTGAACTGGCAGAGGTACTCAAACAACATCAACGGTTTGTCAAAGGCAAATCAGGGGGTAAACGCGCCATTTTGCGGGATGTTGATTTGTCCGGCTTGCGGTTGCCAGCTGTGGACCTGAGTGACGCTGTCTTGACCGGCAGTGATTTCAGCAAATGCGTTCTTGGGGGCGTGAAATTCAATTCTGCTGATCTTTTCGGGGCAAACTTTGAACAGGCGGATCTGAGTAACGCCAGTTTCTTTCGGGCAGATTTAAGAGGTGCCCAGTTCAAGGGTGCCACGATGACCGGGGTGGACTTGACGGATGCCGACCTGAGACCCGGTGCCTTGATATCTGCTCAAAGTGCTCCGGTGGACTTAAGCGATACCAACCTCGACAATTCCAAATTCGACCACGCAAAAATGGACAATGCCAAAATCCGCAATGCGTCTATGAAGAACGCCTCCATGCGCAGTATGCAGGCTAACAGCGTGGATTTTTCCGGTGCAGACCTTGAAGGCGCCAATATGGAAAAAGCCAAGCTCAAAAATGTCGACCTGACAGGGGCCAACATGGAAAACGCCTCTGTAGAAAGTGCAGATTTTACGGGTGCCAATATGCGCGGCACGGTGTTGGCAGGTGTCGATCTCAGCACAGCCGATTTGAGAGAAACAAAAGTCAGCATCGGCGCTGGCCAGTTGCCCGTTGAAGTGCAGAAAATGTTGGCCCGGCACGCCATGTGGGCAGACAGCGGCGGTCAGGATGGAGAGAGAGCCAGTTTCCGGAATTACGACCTTAGTGGTGCCGATCTGGCGAACGCGTATTTGTCCGGCGCTGATTTTGGCGCTTGCAATCTCACAGAGGCCAACCTTTCAAAGGCGCAATTGGTTCTTGCGGATTTCAGCGGCAGCGATCTGACAGGCAGCAATCTGCGAGAAGCTGAACTGAATGGCGCAAAAATGGTCAAGGCCATCATGTGTCGGGTTGATGCGAGTTATGCTTCGATCGGAAAAATGACAATTCGCGGTCCTGATGGTAAGGAAACGGGTCACAAATTCCCCGCCAGTTTTGCCGGTGCAGACCTGAGTGATGCTAATTTCTCCAACGCGGATATGCGTGGCGCAATAATGGATGGAGCGATCACGACAGGCACCCGTATGGGACTAACCTGATCCAGACGCAACCGTTGAAATCGGCGGGGATCATTGTACTGTCGTCAGATGCACGATGATCAAGTCCAACACCGGGCCAGAAATTACCCTTATGAAAGGGCAGCGCATTCATTTGTCTATGATTGCGGTGACATCACACATTTGCCAGAAGATTTTGTTGCGCTGATCGAAGGTCGACATCCTGTGCTGGCTTTTGGCTCGAATGCCGCACCTGAGCAATTGCGCCGCAAATATGGTGATCAGACAAACGCCAGGTTTGCTGTTACCCGGGCCACATTGCAGGGCTATGATGTCGTCTATTCTGCTCATTTGACATCTTATGGCGCGGTGCCGGCAACATTGGCGCCATCGCCAGGCGCCATACTTGAAACCTGGATAACATGGCTGGATGAAGACCAACTTGCCCATATGCATACGACCGAAATGGGGGCAGGGGGCGGGGCCGATGTTAATTACGCTTACGGGCATTTACAGGAAATCAATCTGGGTGTTGCAGATATCGGCGTGAAATTGGCGTCAGTCGATGTTTATCTGTCTAACTTCGGTGCGCTTGCCCTGACGGACGCCCCGTTAGCTTTCAGCCGCATCACAGCATCAAACCGGAAATTTGAAGAACGCGACAAAGTATCTGTGTTGGAGGGTGTGCGGGACAGTCTTGCGCCTGATCTTGATCTTGATAAATTTGTTCATGTTGTAGTCGGAGACAAAAGCCAGCGGGCTTGCTGGGGGGAGGCGTTGAAAGCAACTGCGCATCCTTTGGATTTTCCGGATTTTCTGAACCTTGTACCCGGACCGGAATGATCTTTGTTGACGGCGCTTACGGTAGTAATCAGGGAGAATATTGATGTCGGATGAATTATGGCGATTGGGTGCGGTGAAAACGGCTGCGATGATCGCATCCGGGGACGTCAGCAGTGCTGAGGTAACCGAATCCCATCTTGCTCGTATGGCAAAGGTTAACCCGGCATTGAATGCTGTTACCAACGATTTGTCCGTATCTGCAAGGGCGACGGCCATTGAAGCCGACAGGGCCACCGCGGCAAATGAAGCCGGAGGTCAATTGCATGGTGTGCCAATGACGATTAAGGAGAATGTTGATCAGGCAGGTTACAGCACGCCAAACGGTATCGTTGCCTTGAATGACGCCATCGCGACGGATGATTCTCCCGTTGTCGCAAATGTGCGTGAAGCAGGAGCTGTAATTCTGGGGCGCACAAACACACCGGAATTCAGTTTTCGCTGGTTTACGGACAATGATCTGAGGGGGATGACCAATAACCCCTGGGATGAAACACGTACACCCGGAGGGTCCAGCGGTGGAGCCGCAGCGTCCCTCGCGGCAGGTGTAGGATGTCTTGCGCACGGCAATGATCTGGGTGGTAGTTTGCGCTATCCCGCGTATTGTTGCGGTCTGGCCACCATACGCCCCAGCCTGGGCCGGGTTGCAGCCTATAATCCCGGAGCCCCCGAAGAGCGCACGCCTGCTCAACAATTAATGTCCGTACAAGGACCAATTGGTCGCTCAGTTGCCGATGTGCGGCTTGGTCTTGAAGTCATGGCAGGAACTGATTGGCGTGACCCCTGGCAATCAGCACCGCAGTCCATGTTGGAAAAAGCAAGCGAACCTATCCGCGTTGCCGTTAGTGCTGACCCAATTGGTGTCGGTGTTGACCCATCAGTTGCGGAGGCCGTTTGGCAAGCAGCAGCCTGGCTCTCCAGTGCCGGATACGAAATTACTGAAGTCGATCCACCAGAAGCCGCAAAAATTGCTGAGGATTGGCGACGTCTTATCTTTACTGAAGCTGCTCAATTGATGTCGCCGACGATCGCCGAAATCGGTTCATTAAATTGCCAACAGGTTTTTGATGATTATATCTACAGCGTCGACCAGTTGGATCTGCCAGGCTACATGCGGGTGATGGCAGATCGCACTCGTCAGCGACGGTTATGGGCGGGTTTCATGCAGGAAAACCCTCTATTGCTGATGCCAGTGTCAGGCGAAGTGCCCATGCCACAAAATGATGACCTGCAAGGCAAGTCGCGGGTCAAATCCATGCTGGATGCACAGGCACCTTTGTATATCGTCAATCATCTCGGTTTGCCTGCCGCTTCGGTCCCGACAGGGCTCGTGAACGGTGTACCCATGGGTGTGCAGATTGTCGGACAGGCTTTCCGTGAAGACCTGTGTCTGGACGCAGCACAAGTGATCGAAAATAAAGTTGGGATTTTGTGTGAGCAGTTGTGGGCGCGCGAAGAGTGACTATATCTGCTTAATCGGTTTTACCCGAACCGGATACAGGGAATTCAATCCAGAATTTTGATCCGTGGCCAATGTCACTTTCAACGCCAATTGTTCCACCCATTACGTCGGTCAGTCGCTTCGCTATCGTCAGGCCAATTCCGGCGCCGGCGATTTCTCCTGTCTCTCTGCCAAGGCGGTTGAAGGGTTCAAAAACGGCGGTTTGATCTTCCGGTGAAATTCCCGGACCCGAGTCGGAGACCATGATCCTGACTTTGTTTTCCGAGGTGTCTTCACAAATCAGGGCAATTGAACTTTCTGCTTCGCAATAACTGACAGCATTGGTCAGAAGGATCAGCATGATTTGTCTAAGGCGGTTATAGTCAACCTTGATTGCGCGATCTGTCCTGAATTCGCTGCTAACGATCTGGCCTTTATCTGCTGCCAAATTGTCCACTACCTCCAGACACTCATGAAAAACGTCACGCATGACAATTTCTTCGGCAGAAATCTGCAATCGACCAGCCTCTATACTCGATAGGTCAAGCACCTGATCTATTAAATCAAGAAGCTGACGGGTGCTATCCAGTATTTGATCGACATTCTCTATTTGATTTTCACTCAATGGCTCGTCGTCGCCGGATGCCAACATCTGACCATAGCCGTAAACCATATTAAGTGGCGTCCTCAATTCGTGGCTCATGGTTGAGAGAAATTCAGATTTTGCGAGGTTTGCAGACTCAGCAAGGTTTTTGGCTTGATTCAGCGACCGTTCACTTTCGATTTGTGATGTCACGTCCTTGCCGGTTCCCTGATAACCCAGAAAAACACCGTTGTCGTCGTAGATTGGCAGCCCATTGATGGACAAAAAAACAATTGTCCCATCGGCCATTTCCCGGGGATGAACAAAGTTCTGGAAAGGCCTTTTGTTGGCGAGGTCATCCAGATGATTTCGCCACAGGCTGTCTGTGAGATAGGGAATACCTGTTTCCTGCCGCGTTTTACCCAGTAGGACGGATTTTTCAACTCCGGTTATTGCTGAAAAACGGTCGGAGAAATAGGAGAATCGCAGTTGGTCATCCATTTCCCAAAACCAGTCGGATGCAGAACTGGCAAATGTCTGGAACCTGGCTTCGCTTTGCTTCAAATCTTCTGTCCGCTCTTTGACTCGTGCTTCCAGTTCGTCATTGAATGATTTGAGATAATCCTTTTCGTCCGAATGGGCCTTGCCGACGTCTTCAAGCATTGTGCGAACTGATCTGTAAAGATCGCCAAGTTCATCGTCACGGGCCAATCCTTTTCCGGGAACTTTCGCGCTTCGTCCACCGCCTTCCAATAGTCCGGCACGCAGCGCAAGAACTGAATCCAGAATTTTGAATTTCAGAACCAGCAACGTCGAAAATGTTACAAAAAGGGAAATGACCAGAGTCAGAAGACTCACCCTTGTGACGAAATCGAACAGCTCGTCATCAATATGGGATGCGTCAAACCTGAGCGTGACGGATTGACGAACAAATGCCTCACGTTTCGGCCAATATACATCATAGCTCAGTCCGTCAGCGCTACGTCGGTTTTGTTTCAAATTGGAGTTTTTGTCTGGGTTTGGCAGCATGGGCCGTGAGCCTAAGACGATGTCCGTGCCAGCTTCAGGTGAAATAACAACACCAATGATACGCTTTGCTTGCATCAATATTCTGGCGTGCTTCAAGGGTCCTTCCAGGTTGAGATGATCAACCGATCGTATTGCCTCAAACAATTGTTCGCCCTGCCTGTCCATTTGGGAGAGGATGACTTCTTCCTGACGAAGGTAGGACGGAATGAGTACAATAATTTCAATGACGATGATTGAGGCAAATACGGCAATGCCAATTCGTCGACCCAGAATCGAACTGAAAATACCTGTATCAGTATATTTTTTTTGACTAACTAATTCAGACATTCAACCAACTGCCAAACCCGATACCAAGCAACTACTATTCGATAAGAATTCAAGCTGACACTTAACTACTGTCGAGCCTATGCCAAACATGGTTTTCCACCTACGCGAAACTGCGCAGTACTAATGCAGGCAAAAGTATATTACGTAAATTCGTTGTCCTGGATCAACATCAAGTTCCAGGAAAGTTTTCTACCCGATCAGGCGTCGACGTCGACACCTCCGCGGCGTTCAGCGGCGACTTGCTCCCGTTGACGGCGATCGGCTTTTTCACCTCTGCTTACATCTTCGCGTGCAGCGATGTCAGAGTTTTTTGCAGAATCACGTCTCTCGACAGAGGCATCCACTCTTTGGTTAAAACTGGCCTTCGCAGACGCAGCAGCTGATCCTACAGGCATGTGAAACTCCTTTCACGAATGAAAACAGCGCATCGCAGTACTTAATTTTGTCTTATGATAACAAATTTCAAGCTAAAAACCAATCGATTAATACTTGAACAGCATCAAACGGATATTTGATAGATGTCAAACTATGTAAATATTTCAACGTCTAGCGCTATTTGTTCAATGTAATTTGCCATCCATAAGCTGCAGATCTCTCTGGAAACCTGTTTGCGCCCGCAACTAACTTCTCTGATCTAGATAACCTGACCGGCAACAATAGACAGAAAGACAATCAGACCCAGACCCAGGTAGTGATTGGATTTGAATTTGGTCAGACAATCGGCCCAGTCATCTATATCGAGCGTGATAATTTGCCAGGCCAGATGCGCGGCGGCGAAGATAAGGCCTACGTAAAAGGCCCAGGATAATTGCGCGATCCAGCCGGCCGCTGCGATACCACCCAGGGCGATCAGATAGAATACTACAAGCCAGTTTTTGGTCTTTGCACCAAATCGCAGAGCAGTGGATTTGACACCAATCATGATGTCGTCATCTTTGTCTTGATGTGCGTAGATTGTGTCATAGCCCAAAGTCCAGGCGATACCGGCTGCATAAAGTGCAAATGCTGCTGGAGAGAGTGTGCCAGTCACTGCAGCCCAACCCAATAACGCGCCCCAATTAAATGCCAGACCCAGCCCAAATTGTGGCCAATAGGTAAAACGTTTCATAAAAGGATAAATGACAACAATCAGAAGGGAGGCCACACCAGTTGCAATTGCAAAGTTGTTAAACGTCAACAATACGCCCAAGCCAATCAGGCATAATAATCCCATCCAGATGGCAGCCTGCAAGACGCTGACCTGACCAGACGGGATCGGCCGTTTGGCTGTTCGTTCGACTTTTCCATCAAAATTCCGGTCAGCGATATCATTCAAGGTGCAACCGGCTCCGCGCATGACGAAGGCGCCAACAAAAAATAAAGCTATCAACAGAGGGTCGGGCCAACCAGGCGCCGGCGCGGTGGGCCAACGGAATACACTTGTCTCGGAAGCCACCAGTGCCAGCGACCACCAACAAGGCCATAACAACAACCACGACCCAATGGGGCGATCAAAGCGACCGAGCTTCAAATAGGGCTTGAACCAATCCGGTGCCTGGCGGTCGACCCAGTTATCGGCACCTGCGTCGGCAATCACATTCTGGTCGGTAGGTTGGGGGTGTTTTGGCATGCCTAATGCTGTAGCTTCTTATGGAACCAGCTTCAAGATATCTGACGGTAATAATCGATCTGCCATGACCGCAAAAGCAAAAACCAGGCTTTATGTCGAGGTTCCACTGTCTCAGGAAGGCATTGTCGAGCTTTCAAAAGACAAAGCACACTTTCTGAAAAATGTTCTACGTCTTTCTCCGGGAGATTCCGTCGCCTTCTTTAATGGCGCGGATGGTGAATGGTTCGGGCGACTGGACGTCTTGTCCAAAAATACAGCGACAGCAGTGCTTGATCATCAGTCCAGGCCTCAATCGCCCATGCCCGATGTCTGGCTGGTCTTTGCGCCGATCAAACGCGCCCGGATCGATTTTGTGGCTGAAAAAGCAACCGAACTTGGTGTCGCCCAAATCCGCCCTGTGATTACGCGCCGTACCGTCATGGCCCGGGTGAATACCGGACGGCTGGAAGCCAATGCCCTTGAGGCCTCCGAACAATGTGAACGTCTTGACGTGCCGCAAGTGTATGAGCCCGAACAACTGAACAAGGTTCTGGATAATTGGCCAGAGGGGCGACGGATTCTGTGGTGTGATGAAGGCGCCAGCGGCGGACCCATCGCACAGGCTTTGGCAAATCTTGATGAACAGGCGAAAAGCGATCCATGGGCCATTTTGATTGGCCCTGAAGGTGGGTTTGACGAGGTTGAACGCAACCGGTTGATTGAATTTCCGGAC
>Ga0066611_10001493_pt1 | contig 12761 bp, 10 predicted proteins | sample SaaInlV_DNA_200m_FD_60376 | JGI IMG/M metagenome (GOLD analysis project Ga0066611, IMG submission 60376) | Marine microbial communities from expanding oxygen minimum zones in the Saanich Inlet - SI075_LV_DNA_200m | ecosystem: Environmental > Aquatic > Marine > Unclassified | place: British... | reverse complement strand
TGGCCATTTTTCCCGAACATTTTCGTTAAAGAGCGCAACTATTCGCCTCAAATGTTCGAAAAAACTGACTCAAAAAGGCTTTCCCTCGCTACGGCTTCTATTCTCGGACAGCCTCCTAGGTCTAGCTATTCTAGAGTGTTCTAACAACACCTTTTAATTGCCTGAGTCTTGGGCAAAATAATGTGTTTCATTATTCGGCAGATAAACTAACTCAGTAATCTGGATATCAACAGGCTCTGGCAGTATAAAAGAACTTCACGGGTATTCATGTCTGCAGTATTGTTCTAGCACACGGTGCTATTATTGTGCTCTGCTCTGATGGTGTCACAGGTGCCCAGAATGAGCAGCGTAAGCAGTTTGGCAAACAAACAATTGAGCGTATTATTAAACGATGTTCGCAACAGTTCGCAGGGCAGATAATACAAATTTTACAATCAGAATTACACATATTTACGGCTCAGGAGTATATGTAAGCTGAGCGGAGCATTATTGTGATTAAGCGGGAATGATTGTAGCCTGAGGTTGAGGTACGAAGTCCAGTAAAGGAATATAAAAGCCTTATCTATTAATAAGGGCAGTGTTAGGCTGCAGATAAGATAAAATTATTGCTTGAGACTTGAGAGAAATTGTTGGGGTTACGTAAACTCCATCCTAGCCGACAAAGTCTTCTATTCGGTTAAAGGAAAGGGGTGACGGTCTGTCTATTAATAACTAGCCGTCACCCCTTTCCAGGATAAGTCTAATTAAACGTTGTTCCTGGTGTGCCTGGTAAAACTGGCATTTGTTGTTTAGGAAATTGGCCTGTTAAAGCGTTTAAGAAAGCAACAATATCATTGACTTCAGCATCAGTTAGTTTTTGTCCTAACTGAACATTCGCCATGATTTTAACGGCCTTATCCAGTGTTTTAACCGAACCATTATGGAAATAAGGCGCTGTTAAAGCAATATTACGTAGTGTGGGAACTTTAAACATGTTCTCATCGCCGCTTTTGCCAGTGACTTCATAAAGACCTTTGTCAGCACTGAGTTTGTATTGTTTTTCCAGATAAGCGTTATCAATTAACGGGAATTTCTGGAACGTGCCTGGGCCGTTAAACGCAGGACCACTATGACAGCCTACGCAACCCAGTTCAACAGCTTTATTAAGTCCACGTACTTGTTGCGCTGTTAAGGCTTTTTTATCACCTTTGGCAAACTTGTCATATGGGCTGTTTGGGGTAATTAACGTTCTTTCGTAAGCAGCGATTGCTTTAGTGGCATTATCTTTAGAAATTGAGTTAGCGCCGAAGGCCTTAACAAAATATGCATCATAGCCATCTATGGATTGTAAACGCGCAACCACATCATCCCAGCTCTTCATACCCATTTCTATCGGGTTAGTCACTGGGCCAGCAGCTTGATCTTCAAGACTGGCAGCGCGGCCATCCCAAAATTGTACTTCATTAAATGCTGAGTTCCATACTGTCGGAGCACTACGTCCACCAGTCTGTCCATTAACACCCATAGAGTTAGGACGATTATCTTCACCACCTAACATGGTGTTATGACATGATGCACATGACACAGTCCCTGTAGATGAAAGTCTAGGGTCGTGATACAAGATGCGACCTAATTCAACTTTTGCAGCAGTTGTTGGGTTATTTGCCGGTGCAGGTGCTTTTGTCGGGAGCGCATCCCAGGCAGAAGCGACTGAAACAGAACTAGCAAGCGCTATTGCAGAAACAATAGAACGAATTTTGGACATACCATCCTCCAGATTTTTATTTTTTTAAGAACGCAAATATTACCACAGTTGTAATCTGTTGACCTCAACAGAAACAGAGAAAATACAAAGTAGAATACTTATCTTCTCCAGATAAGCAGTATAAATTAAAGAAATAGTCCTTTTTATTTCATGTGAATTATGTAATGATTGGTCTATTGTTTTGTTTTTTATAGATATTAGGTGTTCTGTTATGGCGGCAGTAATGGAAGAAAGATCGGTTAGGGGTTTACGTGAAACTGCTCTGCTAGGTTTTATCGTCGTCGCTCTTTTTTATTTAATATCACTTATATCCTTTAGTCATGAGGATGCAGGCTGGTCACATAGCGGCACAGGTATGGCTATCAGTAATGCAGGTGGTATGGTAGGCGCATGGTTAGCTGATTTTTCATTTAGTTTCTTTGGCGTGGTTGCCTTTAGCTTTCCGGTGATAATTTTTTGGCAGGGATATTTGTTTTTTACCCACAAAATAGCGGATGTAGCTGGCTTTTTCAAATATATGCGCTGGTTGGGGCTAGTGGCAATGATTATGTCTGCGAGCACCTTCTGTTTTTTACATATATTACGTTGTCAGATTGAATTACCTCGAAATAGTGGCGGCATTATTGGCCAGGAACTGGGTGAAGCATCGGTTATTACATTTGGTAATTCTGGTGCAACGCTGTTGCTGATCGCCGTGTTTTTCTCAGGACTAACCCTTTATACGCATATCTCCTGGGTAACAATGATGGAAATAGTGGGTAGAAATTCCCTGGTTTTCAGCGCGTATTGCTATAGACAAATCGTTTTGCTTTGGGATAAGTTAACAACCAGAAAAGAAGATGCATATCATCTCAATCAAACAGACGTAGAGCCAGAAGAAGTATCTGACGTAAAACGTTATGAAATGCCTGAGCCAGCTAAACCAAAAGTTAAGGTCAAGCAAGCGCCGGTCATGATTTTTTCTGAGTCGTCGACACCCGAAGTAATCATGCCTGAGCAACTGTTTGCACAACCCGTTGTCAGTAAAAAAGTGCAAACTGATTTATTTAAGAATGTAGAGCCCGGAGCTTTGCCGGATACTGAATTACTGGATTTACGGGTGGTTAAAGTTCGCGGTTATTCTGCTGATGAACTAGAAGATATGTCGCGCCTCGTAGAGCAATCCTTGCAGGACTTTAATGTCATTGTTGAAGTGACGGGAGTGTTACCAGGTCCCGTTATTACCCGTTTTGAAATGCAGCCTGCAGCAGGAGTCAAGGTCAGTCGGATTTCTGGTTTGGCAAAAGATCTGGCGCGTTCTTTATCAGTTACCAGTGTTAGAGTTGTTGAAGTCATAGCTGGCAAGTCGGTAATAGGGCTAGAGATTCCGAATCAGGAACGGGAAATGGTTTCTTTTAGGAAGGGTCTAGAGTCATCAGCGTTTATAAAAGCAAAATCTCCACTGAGTCTTTTTCTCGGTAAAGATATTGCGGGTGCTCCTGTTGTAGCTGATTTAGCTAAAATGCCCCACCTTTTAGTGGCAGGTACGACAGGATCAGGTAAGTCGGTGGCTATTAATACTATGATTATGAGTATGCTCTATAAGGCCACACCTGACGAAGTCAGGATGATAATGATAGACCCGAAAATGCTGGAGCTATCTGTCTATGACGGCATTCCACATTTATTAACACCGGTCGTCACAGATATGAAGGACGCTGCCAATGCTTTACGCTGGGCTGTCGCTGAAATGGAGCGACGTTATAAACTAATGTCTAAAGTAGGTGTCAGAAATCTGGCGGGCTTTAATAAATTAGTCAGCGATGCCGAGGAAAGAGGTGAGCCAATTCAAGATCCTATGTATAGTTATACTACTGAGCTGGCAGAGGGAGAAAGCATACCAACATTAAGTACTTTGCCCCATATTGTTGTCGTCGTGGATGAATTAGCCGATATGATGATGATCGTTGGTAAAAAGGTAGAAGAATTAATAGCGCGCCTGGCACAAAAAGCACGTGCGGCGGGTATCCATCTGATACTGGCAACACAGCGGCCATCTGTCGATGTGTTAACCGGTTTGATTAAGGCTAATGTCCCTTCACGATTGTCATTTCAGGTGTCTTCGCGTATCGATTCTCGGACTGTATTAGATCAGGGCGGTGCTGAATTTTTACTGGGTAACGGTGATATGCTATTTATGCCTTCGGGAATCAATATTCCCATGCGTGCGCATGGTGCTTTTGTCGATGATCACGAAGTGCATCATGTGGTAGAGTTCTTGAAAAAAACAGGCCCAACGAATTATCTGATTGAGATTATGCAGGAATATTCAGAAACCAATGAAGGATCTTTTGTTACTGGGCAGGATGCTGTTGATTCCGAAATGGATGACCTGTATGACCAGGCGGTGGCATTTGTCACTGAATCGCGTAAAGCGTCTATTTCTAGTGTACAGCGCCGCTTAAAAGTCGGCTATAACCGCGCCGCATCAATGATAGAAGCGATGGAAATGGCCGGTGTCGTTAGCCCTGCTGAAGGCAGCGGCATGCGACAAGTCCTAGCGCCACCGCCAATGCAGGATTAAGCGTGAATTATGCATTGATAGGTGCGGTGATATTGTCAGTTGCCATTCTTGGCGGCTGGCTATTAGTCCGATTTAAAGACACAGATAAATCACGGCAGGTTAAATGGGCATTATTTGTACTCTATTTTTGGGTGCTGAACTTTATTCAGCTGATTATCCTGGCTGCTGCCCATTATTTAATGCGTTAGAGTTTTTATGCGGATTTTTACAATCTAGAACGGCTTAACCACTGCCAGAATAACGATGACGAGCAAGAATAAAACGGGTATTTCATTAAACCAGCGATAAAAAACATGACTGTGGCGGTTACGATCCAATTTGAAATCTACTAGATAGCGGTAGCAAAAATAGTGGTATACCAGCAACAGCGTCAGCAAGGTTAATTTTACATGTAGCCAGCCCATTGCTGCATACATTCCCCAGGCGTAATCTACCAGCATCCAGATACCAAACACAAAGGTGATGACCATGCCGGGTGTCATAATACCGTAAAATAACTTTCGTTCCATTATTTTAAAACGCTCGTTACTGATTTCATCCTCACTCATTGCGTGGTAGATATAGAGCCTAGGTAAATAAAATAAGCCTGCAAACCAGGTGACCATAAATATCAGGTGAAACGCTTTTAGCCAGAGCATAGTTGGTATTTTTTATTGAGTTATTAATGATTCAATTCGAGTCTGCATGTTTGCTAAATCGAAAATGCCAGTCGTGTTGTATACAATATCCCCATTAGGGTTAATGAGTATCGTTGTCGGTATTAGACGGACATCGCCAAAAGCGACTGCTAATTTATTGGTTAAATCCAGAGCGATATCATAAGGTATCTGCAGCGATTTGCTGGCAGCAATAACATGATCAGGGCGATCATATTGCATGGCAATGGCAATGATTTCCAGACCAGCTTGATGGTAGTCATTATATAGGCTCTTAAAGTGCACGATTTCCTTCAGGCAGTTGCCGCAGTTACTGGCCCAGAAAGTAATTAAAACAACCCGGCCACGTAAAGCGCTTAAGTTAATCGTTTTATTAGTGATGGTTTTAATACTGACATCAGGGGGCTGCATTGTTCGCGTCAGGAAGGCAAATAAGCCTAGTGCAGCCAATAAAAAGCAATAGAACAATGCCAGACGTAAGCTATTTTTTGGTCTGTTTAGCATTATCTGGGCTAACGTTGTTATTATGTACTTGATAGGCGGTGCACAAAGCACGATATAAGGGTTGAGGGTTAATTAACTTGGACGTTCCAGAAGCCCAAAAAGCAGCAGCCATTAAAGGGATAGAAAGGTCATGGCTATGGGTCATTTCCAGCACTACGACAAATGAGGTTAGTGGTGATTGCAGCATACCCGCGAAATAGGCGGTAACACTGAGTAAGATGATAACTGATGTCGGGGCTATCGGAAACCAGTTCGCCAGATTAGCCCCCAGGCCAGCACCGGTTGCAATGGAAGGAACAAAGATACCACTGGGGATGCCGCTAAAAAAAGTCGCGATAGTCGCTAACATTTTATAGATGGGAAAGAGTGGATCTACTGTAGCCTGTTCAAGCAAAATATTTCTGGCAAGCTGATATCCAGTACCAAAACTTTCACCCTGGGATAAATAACCGAGCAAAGCAATCACGCAGCCACAAATAAAGGCGACCCGAACAATCGGATACCCTCGTTTTTTTATATGGTTCTGACCGCTAACGATAATTTTGCTAAAAATTCCACCGAGTAGGCCACCACTGATTCCACACAGGGGAATAGCCAGCCAGCGATACCCCCAGGGGAGGCTCAATTGATTGTCAGTAAAATAAATTGTGTGATTTAAAATCGAGTAGGCGGTCACACCGGAAAAAATAATTTCGGTCAACACCAGTGTGCCAATTCGTTCTTCAAGAGTACGCCCCATTTCTTCGATGGCAAACATAATGCCGCCTAGAGGGGCGCTAAACATGGCGGCAAATCCTGCGGCACTGCCAGCCAGAAGCAATCCCTTTTCCATATAATGTGCCGGGAATTTAAAAGCTCTACCGAGTGATGCCATCAGTGATGCACCAACGTGGGTAGCTGGTCCGCCAAACCCTACCGATGCACCTGATAACAAGCCCATAATGGGTAAAAAAGTTTTACCGATAGCAATGCGAAATGATACCAGTTTAGAGCGCTCTTCCATGGTATGAGAAAGCTCTAGTGCCGTTTTTACCTGGGGAATGCCACTACCTTGACTGCCCGGGAAAAAACGAAAGGTAATCCAGGCGGTTAAAGCCAGGCCAAAAGGGGCCACGACAAAATTAAACCACGGATAAGCTAAAGAAACAGTGCGATAAAATTCAGAAGCCCATTCGCTCAGCAAGGTCATGGTCGAGATTAATAAACCAATGATAACTGCCCCTAGCCAGAATACCAGGCGCTGTTTCCAGGATTGTAACGAAAAAAAAGATTTGCTGTATTCGGACATAAACAAAGAAATGGATTTATCAGTATTATGATTATAGCAAAACTGATAAGCTGTAGCGTTTATTTAGCGCATTAGCGCAGCACAAGTCACGAGACACAAGAGCATGAAAAAGATTCTTATTTCCGATAAATTAGCTGATGCAGGGGTTAACTTTTTAAATGAACAAGAAGGGATACAGGTTCATATTGATACCGGCATGAGTCCAGCGCAATTATGCGAAACGATTGCTGATTATGACGCTTTATTAATCCGTAGCGACACCAAAGTGACAGAGGAAGTGCTACGTGCGGGTAAAAACCTGAAGCTAGTAGGGCGTGCCGGTATAGGTGTGGATAATGTCGATATACCTGCCGCAACAGAGCGGGGGGTGATTGTGATGAATACCCCGGACGCGAATGCGACAACAACGGCTGAATTGGCCATCGCGCATATGTTTTCCTTAAGCCGAAATTTACCTAAAGCGGATAAATCAATACGTGAAGGCAAGTGGGAGCGTTCTACTTTGGTGGGTGCGGAAGTCTCGCATAAGACCTTGGCTATTTTAGGTTTTGGCACGATCGGACGTATTGTTGCCCGACGCGGTGCTGGTCTAGGAATGAATGTTATCGCTTATGACCCCTTTGTAGCGCCGGATATTTTCGCAGAGTGTGGTGCGCAAAGGGTAGATTTGGATGAATTAGTACAACAGGCAGATTATTTAACCTTACATTGTCCGTTACTGGAAAAGACACGCGGTGTTATTGGTCAGGAACAATTGGCCATGATGAAAAAAACAGCCATGATTATTAACTGTGCTAGAGGTGGTTTAATTGATGAAGCCGCGTTATACAATGCATTAAAAAATGGTGATATTGCAGGTGCTGCGCTGGATGTTTATGAAAATGAGCCACCGAAGGATTCACCCTTACTGGAACTGGACAATATCGTTTTTACCCCTCATTTAGGTGCTTCGACTAAAGAAGCTCAGGTGGCTGTGAGTGTTGAAATTGCACGTCAGGCAGTGACTTTCCTTAAAACTGGTGAAGCAGTTAATGCGTTAAATTTACCGCGACTTTCTGCTGATGATTTGCGAGCATCTGAACCTTATATGGAGGTAGCTACCAGTCTGGGTAAAGTGTTGGCTGGTTTGGCAACTAAACCTATTGAGCGCATTAAAGTCTCTCTATTTGGCAAAGCCACAGAAGCACAGGCACGTTCAGTGACAGTGGCCGCTTTAGTAGGCTTGCTAGAAAGTCATGTGTCTACACCTGTCAATAGTGTCAATGCTGAAAATATTGCCAAACGCCAGGGAATTATCTTAACCGAAGCAAAAACAGAAGAGATTTCTGGCTATCTGGCGTTAGTTGAAATTAAAGCTTGTTGTGGCGAAGAAGAAATTACCTTATGTGGTACTTTACTTGGCGATAAGCATCCGCGTATCGTACATATTAATGAATATGAAATTGAAGTCATACCCGAAGGCGTGTTACTGGTCACCCAACATGCAGATAAACCCGGTGTCATTGCGGCTATCAGTACCGTATTAGGCAAAGCTAACGTTAACATCTCGCGTATGCAGGTTGGTGTCGCAGAAGATGGCGAATATGCAATGGCAGTGATTAGCGTCTCTGAAAAACTAGAAGATTCCTTGTTACAGGAACTATGTGAAGTCGGAGCTGTTGAGTCAGCCATACAAATAGTAATGTAGAGCGGACGTTTCCCGCAATTTAAGTTTGCCTCCCTTAGGAGTAAGGATTTAATAATATCCAGTTTTTGACTTGTTCTTTTGCCCGTATTTGCGTTGTAACAATAGTTGCGTAGCTTGCTATGCATCTATTGCTATGCCTTGAAAACGAATAAAAGTTCTGCGTCAAACTTACCTTTATTATTAAACCCTCAATCCTTAGCGGACTCAAGTCCGCTCTACCCCATTTTTATATGAGTAGTTATGAGTTTTGATATTATTTTTTTTGATTGTGATAGTACCTTAAGCGAGATAGAAGGTATCGATGAGTTGGCCGAACGCGCAGGCTGTGGTGCTGAAATGGCCGCATTAACCAATGCAGCAATGAATGGTGAAGTATCTCTTGAGTCGGTTTATGCGCAGCGACTGGATTTAATTAAACCTGACCAGCAAGCAATAGACTGGGTGGCCGATTTATATATAGAAAAAATGGTCCAGGGTGTAGAAGAGGTCTTTCAGCAATTGCATAGTCAGGGTAAGGAAGTACATATTATTAGTGGTGGGCTAAAGCAGGCAATACTACCATTAGCTGAAAAGTTACAGGTTGATGCTGACCATGTACATGCTGTTGAGGTTGTATTCGCTAGTAATGGTGATTACCTGAAATTTAACCAGCAATCGCCTTTAGCCAGGAATGGCGGTAAGGCTGAGGTTTGTGCGCAGTTGAATGAAGCGGGTTTAAAGATGGCTATGATTGGTGATGGTAATACCGATATGGAAGCTAAGAAAGCAGGGGCTTATTGCATCGGTTTTGGCGGAGTTGTAGCGCGTGGTATTGTGCGTGAACAGGCTGACGTGTTTGTTGATAGCCCAGACTTGCAGGCCATTTTGCCGTATTTATTATAGTATATGGGGAGTAGGCTTTAGCCTACTCCCCAATTGTTATTAGGTTCTAGCAGCGCGTGATACTTTATCAAAAGGCTCTGGGAACGCTTTTAAAGCTCCTGTCTGCTCGCGTAGTTTATCCAGTAAGTTATGATCAAACATCTCGCGCAATTCTTCACGCGTCTGATAAGTATCCGCATATAAAGCTTGAAACCCCCCGATTTCACGCATATAGGCTTCTAACTTGCGAGTTGTATCTTTAGCTTTATAGTTAGGCACAGTAGGCTCTCCATAGATTCCAACATCAACAAACATTTGCTCATTTGCTAAGGGGTTTACCATGCCGCGTATAGGCGTATCAAACACACGCATAGGGCAGAGCCATAAAGGATAGAAATCCACTTCCTGATGGAAATAGGAAAGTGATTGGTCCAGTGTACTTATCGGTAACAGGAGATCCTGATCCATATGATGGACATCATATAATTCATGAATGGCTTCTGTTTCAGTCAGCTTGATTAACGAAATTTCCGGCGGTGACATCCAGCCTAATAGGTAGCGAAACCAGGTGCTATTGCCAAAAGGAACGATTTGCTCCATTTCCCAGAAAAATGAGCGGGTATGGCGGTGATAATAATGACGTAAAGGAATATATTCTTCCTGTTCCTTGTTTTGCTTCAAAATACTACGCACATGCTCATAAAACCATGGTTTCCAGAAGTTATTGAGTGCATTTCTGGTTGTACCTGCGGGCACTTTGTCGGCAAAGTTGCCTAGCATTAATACGCCTTCCTGTTCAGAATACATTAGACCTTCAATAAACTCATAGGCTTCATCAAAGGGCTTTAACGACTCCTCGGTAAACCTGTCTACCAGGGCCTGTTTGCTTGTATAGGTTATATATGTGAGGTGCACATAATCTTTACAGGGGACGATTTTTATTTCTGCACAGACTAAAAAGCCAAGAGAGCCGTAAGACCAGGGGATTGCATAATAGAGTTCGCTGTTTGCATCTTTAGAGCATTTAACTAGCTCGCCATTGGCGGTGACAATTTCCAGGCTCTCACAGATATGCTGAAACAGACCGTATTTATGCGAACTCGCTTCTATACCAAAGCCATTTATCAAGCCGCCGACAGTTAAAGCATCTAGTTCAGGGACAACTGCTAAAGACCAGCCTAAAGGTTTTAACATGGCTGAAATCTGGCCCATATTAGCCATAGGCTCAACGCGAACGGTGCCTTTTTCCGCGTCAATTTCTAAAATATCCATCAAACTGACATCGACCTGATAATGGGTCTTTTTATAATTTCCCTGCTTCAGAGACATCGCCTGCCAACCTGGTCTGGCAGTACACATGGGGATATTGCCACCGGTTTTTTCTTGCCAGTCTTTAACTTGTTGCTGTACCTTTTTAACTCTATCAGTATGCTTTTCAGGGGCGCTGTTTTGCCAGAATGCCAGGCGGTTGCGGGTTCTCATAAACGCTTTAAAAATAAGCGAGGCGGGGAGAACGAAAAGAACAACAAATATCCCGCGATATTTGATCAAAAAATCCAGCATGAGTTTTATCCTGATTATTATTTGAGAGCTAAGGAGCTCGCACGGAATAAGTTGAGCATCTGGGGCAAGGTTTTTATTCGTATTCAAGGCGTAGAAACAGGAGCATAGCTAGCTACGTAATTGTTTCTACAGCACAGAAGACGGATAAAAAGACAAGTCAGTTGCTTAAATTATTTTGTGCACGTTCCTAAAGTAGCTTGGTAGGAATATTATCCTAGAAATATAGAGTCAGATACCATTATACAATTTCAGCCTTTTTGTTTAATAATAGGAATTCCAAGCCACAAAGTCAATAGTATATTGAACCATAGCAAAAGAAAGAGCTAAACCACTTCAACTTGCGCTTAGGCCTGCTGGCGTGAGCCATCTCACTTAACCTTTGGAGTTACCTCCGCCTGCCCGATGTTAACTATCTGGTGGTTGACCTACCTTACCAGAGAGGGACTTTCACCCGCTGGAATTATCGACCTTGCTCGGCCGCACACCCCTTGATATTGCTCGATGATTTTGGTAATTCTTCAGTGAATTACCAAGTATGGGTCTGGATAGAAGACCCGTGGGATTTAAGGGTTATCAAGTCGCAACTAAATGAGGCTATTTGGTGGGGTCTGAAGGAGGCAGGTATCTTGAAAAACGCCGACTTTGACAAAAATTGAGATGAGACCCTCCCCAAGGAGTCTGGCTGAGAATAGAAAGAAGACTGGATTAAAAACGAGCGAGTAAATCGTCTAAATGTATTTTGCAGTAGAGCTTCTTAAACCCAGGATTCGTATCAAAGCCAAATGGTCAAATTCCTCTCATCTTCGGGCTTGTTACGTATATTCTGTAAGAACTTACAGCCTTCACTAAGGATGTTTATTCGTTCTTCAGTGTATGACCAGTGGAGATGAATAACATTTGCAAATGCTCCATTGCTCTCGATGATCTCATTTATAGTATCGACCGCTAAAATATGCACATAGATTGCCTTGGCTTCAGGGTTGCTATGTTCAATGGCGAGAAAAAACTGATATTCTATTTCATCGCCCTCAGCCTTCGGCTTGCAGACTGAATCAGATGCACGCCGGACCCATACGTCCGGTTGCTGTGCTTTTGATTGCAAATAGATGCGTAAACGCTGAAACATTTGTGACTTGGAGGGGAATAATGCACTTAGCCAAGGGATCATCGGCGCTGACGGAAAAATCAATATCTGTTTTCCCTCGCTATTTTTCGCCCAAGCACGGGCTCGAAAAAGAATCCATAACGCAGTGATGGGATCGAACACTTCCCAAACTTTGGGTTCACCTAAAGGTGGAATGTGCAGAACACGTTTGCCATCACGGTTGCTAAAATAATGTAGACGCATCTCGAGCTGGGAAATTAATCGTCCCGAAGTGTATTGCACAAAGATTGCTAAACCCCCAAAGACCAGCATTGCGTATGAAATAATTCTGAGGATTAGTTCAATTAATAAAAAATCAAAATTCATCGCGGTTCTCTTATTGGAATGTAGATTATTAACAATAGGAATTCCAAGCCACAAAGTCAAGGTATATTGAACCATTGCAAAAGAAAGAGCCCTGTCGACTGAGTCTAAAATAGTGAACGCCAAGGTCAGGTCTTTGATTTATGATTCTTAACAAGATCACTGCCTGAGGCGTAGCATAACCCAAAGACCCTGGCGTTGCTGATAATACGCATAAACTGAGGCACTCACCATATTTGTTAGAGTTTTGCATGCATAGCTTTTTAAAGGGTATAAACCCCTCTGAGCCAGCTTTTACCTTTCAAATTGACATGAGCAGAAAAAATGGTACTGACTAATCGAGAATTACAGCAGCGGATCGCCGATCTTAATAAGAATTCTAGCCCATTGGTCGTTTTAGTTGGATGGTTAGACTCAGCATTGCCAG
>Ga0066611_10001489_pt1 | contig 12780 bp, 8 predicted proteins | sample SaaInlV_DNA_200m_FD_60376 | JGI IMG/M metagenome (GOLD analysis project Ga0066611, IMG submission 60376) | Marine microbial communities from expanding oxygen minimum zones in the Saanich Inlet - SI075_LV_DNA_200m | ecosystem: Environmental > Aquatic > Marine > Unclassified | place: British... | reverse complement strand
AAGATACTGATACAAAATGCACACATGAATGTTGAATTAAATAATATTTCCATAATTCCCTCACTAAATAAAAATCAAGTTATTGTAAAACTGTCAAAAGGAGCATTGATGCCAATACTAATTGTGCGCAAAAAAAAGAGTTAATAAACACCCAAATATAAATGTATTGACACCAAAACCCATAGAACGACCTTCATGATTCAGACAGGAGAAAAAGTCATTCGGGGTTATTATGATAAGATGATCAAATTAAAAACTTGACCTATGTCAAGATTGATTTAATTTTTATGAAAAAATATTCAGTAGCTATTTATCGCTTCAATAGGACAAAAGAAAAATAATTAGCATAATAGTCAAAAAAATAATGCGTTAAGTTTTGGAAATTTTTCCTGGTTTATGGGATAATAGTTCATCATGGACTTAAGAAGTAACAGCTCAATAAATCACCGTAATTTCCTGTCGAGTTTGCCTCTTTTTGAGAACATTCTGGAAGAAGAAATTGAATCGATGCTCTCGCATCTCAAAGTAAAGAATTTTCAAAAAGGAGAGATGTTTTCTTTTGATGTAAATAATCGCCCTCGTCTTTATTTGACACTTTCTGGACAATTTAAATTGACCAAGATAAATATACGCGGCGACGAGATGATCTTAAGAGTCATGAATCAGGGTGAAGTAATCTCTCCAATGCACTTTTCACACTACTACGATGTTTCAGCAGAGTTTATTAAAGATACCACTCTCCTCTACTTCTCAGAGAGCACAGTTAACTCTTTTGTTAAGAAAAGCCCTCAGTTCGCTAAAAACATCATCAATATGCTTGCAGAAAGTATTCAAGCTCTAATGGTAACTGCTGAAGTATGGCGTTTAAAAAATACCAAAGAAAGACTTGGATGGTTTTTAGCATCAGTAAACAATAACAATCTAGGAAAACTGCCGATAGCTAAATCAATTCTTGCCTCATACTTAGGAATGACGCCTGAGTCACTTTCAAGAGCATTAAAAAAACTCAGCGATGAAGGCATTGAGTTAGAAAATAATACCATTGTTCAAAAAACAGGATATGAGCTTTGTTCATATTGTGATAAAGTTATAGGGTCTGACTGCAATGTATTTGGATCTCATGACTGCCCTCTTTTTAACTCTTGAATGGTTGACTTGACTTAAATCAAAGATAAATATTCTGTTCATGAAGAAAATAGCCTCTAACTTTATGGTTACAAGCTATTATGTTTATCAGATCAAAAAAAGGGCAAGCTAATTCTGTACTAGCACTCAACACCTTTGCTTTTACTGCATGTTTTGCTGTATGGGTAATGTTCTCAATTATTGGCATCCCAATAAAGGAACTTCTTAATTTATCTGAAACTCAATTTGGTTTATTAGTAGCAACTCCAATCTTATCAGGGTCAATCATTCGCCTTCCGGTGGGAATGCTCACTGACAAGCTTGGAGGACGAGTAGTTTATTTTTCTTTGATGCTTTCAATAATTGCTCCATTGTGGTTTATTGGCAATGCAACAACATATTGGCAATTTTTATTACTTGGTCTTTTTGTTGGCGTTGCGGGATCTTCTTTTTCTGTTGGCATTGCTTACACATCCAAATGGTTTGAGCCTCAAAGGCAAGGTTTTGCTATGGGTATTTTTGGTGCGGGCAATGCCGGCGCAGCAGTAACTAAATTTGTAGCACCATCATTAGTTATTGCCTATGGCTGGCAAATGGTGCCAAAGGTCTATGCTATTTCAATGGTTATCGTTTTGATTCTTTACTGGATGTTTACTTATGAAGATCCAAGTCACAAAGTTTCATCAAACGTAACAATTAAGGATCAGCTGGCCATATTACAAGACCAAAAAATATGGAAATATATGCAGTATTACTCTTTGGTTTTTGGAGGCTTTGTTGCTCTGTCCTTATGGATGACAAAATATTACATAAATGAATATGGATTTGAGCTTACCACTGCAGCTCTTATGGCATCAATATTTGTTTTACCTTCGGGAGTTATTCGTGCACTCGGAGGGTGGTTTTCTGATAAATATGGCGCATATAAAGTCACCTGGTGGGTTATGTGGGTTTCAGTTGTGTGCTTATTTTTCATGTCTTACCCTCAAACTGCTTTGATAGTTCAAACAACCAATGGAGAGGCTATGTTTGATATTAGTCTCAATATTTGGGTTTTTACTGCACTTCTCTTTGTACTTGGCATTGCCTGGGGCTTTGGTAAGGCCTCTGTATTTAAATTTTTGTCTGATGAGTACCCAGAGAACATAGGCGTTGCTTCAGGAATTGTTGGTCTTGCAGGCGGTCTAGGTGGTTTCTTATTGCCAATTATGTTTGGCGTTCTAATTGACTTTACTCACATAAATTCAGTCATATTTATGCTTCTATACGGTGCCGCTGGTGTTTCACTGATTTTGATGCATTTCACCTTTAGCAAGGAAGAGAACGAGAGAAAAATACATGAGGCTAACGAGACTGTACTTGAAGAATATAAAAACACTCATGGAGAGGAAGCACTATTGTCTGTCCGTGCAATATTAGAACAAGCTGATTTAATCGAAGAGCTAAATCAAAGATATAACGACTATAAAGAAAAACATAAAAAACCATAACTTAACAATACTGAGGAATGAATGATGGCGGAGAACTTAATCGGCTGGGATCCAGATAACGAATCAAAATGGAAGAATAAGGAAGAGGTAATAGCCAGAAGAAATCTTTGGATCTCAATTCCAAGTTTATTGTGCGGCTTTGCAATATGGTCTATGTGGAGCATTATAACCGTTCAGATGTTAAATACTGGATACGGTGGGTTTAATCAGTCACAACTTTTTACATTGACTGCAATTGCCGGTCTTTCAGGTGCAACGTTAAGAATTCCTTCAACCTTTTTTATCCGTTTGGCAGGTGGCAAAAATAGCATCTTTATAACTACATTGCTTCTCATATTGCCGGCAGCAGGAGTTGGAATCGCCCTCTCAAACCCGAATACACCATTTTGGCATTTTCAAATTCTCGCCTTACTTTCAGGAATTGGAGGAGGTAATTTTGCGTCATCTATGTCAAATATCTCATTCTTCTTTCCTAACAAAATACAAGGATATGGTTTGGGTATGAATGCAGGCCTAGGAAACTTTGGTGTAACTGCTACACAAATTCTTATCCCTCTTGCGATGACATTTGCGATAGCATCATTTGATCCTCAAACACTTCAGATTGCCTCAGGAACACTAATCGGGAAAATTCCTTCCGGCACTCAAACATACTTACAAAATTCTGGTTATCTCTGGCTAATTATATTAATTCCAGTTGTTATTTCATCCTGGATTGGCATGAACAATATTGTTGATGACCATGTCTCGCCCAATATCGGTTCACTATCTAGTGCTATTTTTAAAATCATTGTGATGTTGACTATTGGTCTAATAACTGCTTCATTTGGATTGTGGCTGCTGCTTCCAAAAGTAGCAAATGGCTCCGGATGGTTAATTAATAAATGGGTAGTGCTGCCTATCGTTATTGCACTTACAGTTGGATGTCTTAAGTTGTTACCTCTAGGCTCAGACTACAAAAAGAATATCTCACGTCAATATCAAATTTTCGAAAACAAGCATACATGGGCAATGACAATTATCTACACAATGACGTTTGGGTCATTTATTGGTTACTCTGCTGCATTAGCATTGTCAATTAAAGTTATCTTTGGTTTTCAACACCTCGTAATCGATGGTGTTATGACACACAATATGGTTAATCCAAATGCTCCATCAGCACTTTCTTATGCTTGGATGGGTGCTTTTGTTGGTGCGCTTATTAGACCTATTGGAGGCACCATAGCAGACAAAATAGGTGGTGCAAAAGTTACTCAGATTATCTCAGCTATCATGGTGGCTTCAGCGCTTGGAGTGGCGTATTTTATGAAGCAAGCTTATGTGTCAGCAAATCCAGAGGTTTACTTTTTTCCATTCTTGGCTTTGTTTGTTGTTCTATTTGCAGCAACTGGCGTAGGCAATGGTTCAACATTTAGGACAATTTCACAGGTATTTAATAAAGAACAGAGGGGTCCAGTATTAGGCTGGACTTCTGCAGTAGCAGCGTATGGAGCATTTATCATACCCAAAGTTTTTGGGGAGCAAATAAAAGCTACAACACCTGAAAACGCACTCTATGGTTTTGCGACATTCTATCTAATCTGCATGGTAATCAATTGGTGGTTTTATCTGCGCAAAAAAGCGGAATTTCAAAACCCATAACAAATACTAACTCAAAACAATCATAACGGAGAAATAAATGAGCCATTTCTTAGATCGACTTAAGTACTTCAATCGCATTGAATCAACTTTTTCAAAGGGTCACGGCATTGTTACCAAAGAAAACAGAGAGTGGGAAGATGTATATAGAAATCGTTGGCGTCATGACAAAGTTGTAAGGTCAACGCATGGCGTAAATTGTACTGGCGGGTGTTCGTGGCAAATATTTGTTAAAAACGGCCTTGTTTCCTATGAAATGCAACAAACAGACTACCCTAGAACACGTGAAGACTTACCCAATCATGAGCCGAGAGGTTGTCAGAGAGGTGCTTCTTTTTCATGGTACCTATATAGCCCACATCGAATTAAATACCCATTAATTCGTAGCCGACTACTTGAGCTCTATCGAACAGAACGAAGTAAAGGGAAGAATCCTGTCTCAGCATGGGAATCTATCCAAACTAATAAACAAAAACGTGATCAATATGTTAGTGTGCGTGGCCTTGGAGGTTTTGTCCGCTCGAACTGGGATGAAGTAGTGGAAATAATCGCTGCTGCAAATATCTATACAATAAAAAAATGGGGGCCTGATAGAATCTATGGCTTCAGTCCAATTCCAGCAATGTCGATGGTTTCATATGCAGCTGGCTCAAGATATTTATCATTAATAGGTGCAGGGGTTGGCTCTTTCTATGACTGGTATTGTGACCTTCCTCCATCATCTCCTCAAGTATGGGGAGAACAAACGGATGTTCCAGAGTCAGCAGACTGGTTCAACTCGAAGTACATTATTATCTGTGGAGCAAACTTGCCCATGACAAGGACTCCAGACGCACACTTTGCAGTTGAAGCACGCTATAACGGAACAAAAATTGTATCAATGGCTCCAGATTATGCAGAGTATGTTAAGTTTGCTGATCTATGGATGCCAGTTAAGCAAGGCACAGATGCAGCAGCATTTATGGCAATGGGTCATGTAGCCCTCAGAGAGTTTCATGTTGATAATCAAGACCCTTACTTTGTAGAATACGCTCGCAGTTTTACTGATTTTCCTATGCAAGTAATTTTAGAAAATGTAGAAGGGAAGATTGTGACGGGAAGATTTCTGCGTGCATCAGATTTTGACAAAAACCTCGGAGAACAGAACAACCCTGAGTGGAAAACAATAGTTTATGATTCTCTATCTAAATCATTTGTTGCGCCAAACGGTTCAGTTGGTTTTCGCTGGGGAGAAGAGGGAAAATGGAATATTCTAGAAGAGTCTGCAGGCAATAATATTGAAGCAGAACTCAGCTGTATCAATTCAAATGATTGTGTTGTTGATGTGACATTTCCTCACTTTAATCCAAGCGAGGGGGATTCATTGGTTCGAAAAATTCCTGCACGTAATCTTAAGCTTGCATCTGGCAAAGAAGTGATGGTTACCTCAGTCTGTGATCTTCAAATCGCTCAGTATGGTATTGACCGTGGATTGGGCGATAACTTAGCCACATCTTACGATGATGAAAGTATTCCATATACACCCGCATGGGCTGCAAAAATTACAGGAGTACCCGCACAAGACTTAGAAGTAACTGGACGTGAATTTGCTGAAAATGCTTCTAAAACTTGTGGCAAATCAATGGTAATACTGGGTGCCGCTATTACGCACTGGTACCACTCTGATATGCACTACCGTGGAATAATGAACCTACTTCACATTTGTGGCTGCGTAGGACAATCTGGAGGAGGATGGGCGCATTATGTAGGACAAGAAAAGCTCCGCCCACAAGCTGGATGGGGACCAATTGCCTTTGGTTTAGACTGGAATCGCCCACCACGCCATATGGCTTCAACCACCTACTGGTATTTTCATACTGATCAGTGGCGTTATGAACGCGTTGAGGCTGATGACTTATTGGCTTCAACTGCCAAAGCTAAATACAAGGGGTATCAACTAGCAGATTACAATGTTGCTGCTCAGCGTATGGGATGGACTCCGTCAATTCCGCACTTTAATCAAAACCCATTAAAACTTGCCAAAGAAGCCGAAGAGGCTGGGGCGAAAGACGAAGAGGCTGTTTCCAAATATGTGGCAGAAAAACTTCAAAATGGAGATCTAAACTTTGCCTATGAAGATATCGATGCAGAAGAAAACTTTCCAAGGAATTTATTTGTTTGGCGCTCTAATTTAATTGGCAGTTCTTCAAAAGGCCATGAATATTTTCTTAAACACTTACTGGGCACCCAAAATGGAGTTCTTAGTGATGGAACTGAAGGAGAGTCATGCAAGGAAATTAAATGGCATAAAGAAGCTCCTACAGGCAAGTTAGACCTTATGGTTGATATTAATTTTCGCCTTAATTCTACAGGAGCCAACTCAGATATTGTCCTACCAACGGCAACATGGTATGAGAAGGCTGACCTAAATACTACCGATATGCATCCATTTATCCATCCTCTAGGTAAGGCTGTTGATCCCGCATGGGAGTCTCGCTCCGACTGGGATATTTTTAAGAGTATCGCTAAAAAATTCTCCGAACTATCAGAAGGAACTTTGGGCGTACAAAAGGATGTTGTTTCATTGCCAATGCAGCATGACACAGCTATGTCACTTGCGCAACCATTTGGAGAAGTGAAAGACTGGAAAAAAGGAGATTGTGAAGTAATTCCTGGAAAAACTGCTCCAATATTTAAGGTTGTTGAGAGAGATTTTCCTAATACTTATGCTAAGTTTATTGCGCTCGGTCCACTTATGAAAAAATTTGGCAACAACATCAAAGGAATTGACTGGAATACAGATAAAGAAGTTGATGAAATTGCCTCGTACAACGGCGTAATTAAAGAAGATGGCATCTCCAAAGGAATGCCTTCACTGGCTGAAGATATTCATGTTTGTGATGCCATTATGCGTATGGCTCCTGAAACAAATGGAGAGGTAGCGCATAAGTCATGGTCTAGTCAATCTGTAAAAACAGGAATTGATCATTCGCACTTATATAAAGGTCGCCAGGAAGACAAAATCACCTATATAGATATTGTTGCTCAGCCTCGTAAAATTATTACTTCCCCAACTTGGTCAGGCATTGAGTCCGAAGAAGTTAGTTATAACGCTTGCTATACCAACCTTCATGAAAAAATTCCGCTAAGAACCTTAACTGGTCGTGCACAATTCTATCAAGACCATGAATGGATGCTAGACTTTGGCGAAGGCCTATGTGCCTATAAGCCAGCAATTGACATGAAAGCGGTTAACTCGGTTCCAGAAAACATTAAGAGCAAACCGCACTTAATTCTTAACTGGATTACACCGCATTCAAAATGGGGAATTCACTCTACATATCAAGACAACTTAAGAATGCTTACACTGTTCCGAGGCGGTCCATATTTTTGGATTTCAGAAGAAGATGCTAAGTCAATTGGTCTAATAGACAATGACTGGGTAGAGGCAGTTAATGCTAATGGAGCAACCGTTGCTAGAGTAGTTGTCTCGCAAAGGGTTCCAAATGGAATGGCCATGATGTATCACGCTCAGGAAAAAAATATAAATGTGCCAGGTTCACCGTCTACAGGAAAGCGAGGAGGTATATTGAATTCCGTTACTAAGACCGTACTAAAGCCTACGCATATGATTGGTGGGTACGCGCAACTATCTTACGCTTTTAATTATTATGGACCTATAGGCTCTAACCGTGATGAACGGGTTGTGGTGCACAAAATCGACCAAGATGTGGACTGGCTTGAAAGGAGCCTAACCCCTGAAAAAGAGACGCAAAAAAACCCTCTAGGCATTAATAACTAAATTAGGAGAAAGAATGAAAATTCGAGCACAAATTTCAATGGTTCTGAACTTAGACAAGTGTATTGGTTGTCATACTTGTTCTGTAACCTGTAAAAATATTTGGACTAGTCGCAAGGGAGTTGAATATGCCTGGTTCAATAACGTAGAGTCAAAGCCTGGAATTGGATTCCCGAAGAACTGGGAAGATCAAGAAAAATGGAAAGGAGGCTGGAAAATTAACAATAATAAACTTGAGCTTAAAGCGGGAGGAAGAGCTAAAAAGCTAATAAATCTTTTTGCCAATCCAGACATGCCTCAGATTGATGATTATTATGAACCTTTTGATTATAAATATCAAAAGCTTCAATCCTCCCCTTTAGTTGAGGCAACGCCTACAGCTAGACCAGTATCTCAAATTACTGGAAAGGACATAGAAAAAATTGAGTGGGGGCCAAATTGGGAAGATGACTTGGCAGGTGAGTTTAAAAACCGTTCGCAAGATGTCAACTTTAATAATATTGACAAACAAATGTATAAGGATTTTGAAAACACATTTCATATGTACCTTCCTCGTCTATGTAACCACTGTTTAAATCCGTCATGTATTGCATCATGCCCATCTGGCTCGATCTATAAACGAGAAGAGGATGGAATTGTATTAGTTGATCAAGATAAATGCCGTGGCTGGAGGATGTGTGTGTCTGGCTGCCCCTACAAAAAAATCTACTACAATTGGGAGTCTGGCAAATCTGAAAAATGCATTGGATGCTATCCAAGAATTGAATCAGGAATGCCTATGGCATGTGCAGAATCATGTGTAGGACGTATTAGATATGTTGGAGTTATGCTTTATGATGCTGACAAAATAAGCGAAGCTGCTGCAACCCAAAATAAGGAAGATCTTTATGAAGAGCATTTAAAAATATTTTTAGACCCTAATGATCCAGAGGTAGTTAAGCAGGCCTTAAAAGACAACGTTCCTCAATCATGGATTGATGCGGCTAAAAAGTCTCCCGTATATAAAATGGCTAAAGAGTGGAAAATCGCATTCCCCATCCATCCTGAATATCGAACACTTCCAATGATGTGGTATGTTCCTCCGTTGTCTCCAGTTCAAAGCCAAGTTGACAAGGGAAATCTGGAGACAGAAAAAAATGGCGTTATACCTACAGCCAAATCTTTACGAATGCCTGCACAATATCTTGCGAATATGTTTACAGCTGGTGATGAAAAACCAATCCTAAACTCCATTACTAAGCTGCTCGCAATGCGGGTACATCAGCGAAATAAAGCTATAAATGGAGAAGGCGATGAAGGCGCCTTAAGTGCATCAGGACTTAGCACTGAACAAGCTGAAGAAATGTATCGCTATCTTGGAATAGCTAACTATGAGGATCGTTTTGTAATTCCAACATCGCATGAAGAAATTCGAAACGAAGACCCTTATGGGTTTCAAGGTATAAATGGATTTAGCGGGGGCAATTCAAGCTCACATGGCGCAAAAGGGGGTAGAGGTTTTAGTCTCTTTCCAACACCACGCAGAAACTCTGTAATCCCAGTAGAGACGATACCGTACAACAAAACCAAAGGGGAATAGTATGAAACTATATAAAATCTTATCAAAACTTCTCGACTACCCCGAAAGAGAAATTATCGACAACTTGGATGAGTTGATTGAAATTATTAATAACTCTTTCGAAATTAATCAAATAGAAAAAGAATCTTTGTTGACGTTTATCAACTGGATGAGCAAACATAGCGTCATTGAGATCCAGCAGGAGTATGTCAAAACTTTTGATATGATTCCAGATCACAGTCTTCATTTGACACATCATATTTTTGGAGATGACAAAGCAAGAGGTCCTGCACTTATTGATTTAAATGAGCACTTTAAAAGTGAAGGATTTGAGATGAAGCAAGGAGAGATTCCAGACTACCTGCCGCTAATATTAGAGTATATATCAACACTCAATGAAATTGAGGCTGGCACCTTTTTAGCTGATGCCAATAAAATTGTAAAGATCCTTACAAAAAACTTATCTAAAGCCAATAGTCCTTTTTCGGAGCTAACAAAAATACTTGAAAATCGTGCTCGTAGAGCAGAACTAACTTAAGGGAGATACTAATGAGTATGACATTACATAATTTTGCATTTGGTGTTTATCCGTATATCGCTGGAACAATCTTTTTATTGGGAAGCTGGATTCGATTTGACCGAGAGCAATATACTTGGAAGACTGACTCATCTCAACTACTAGAAAGCAAAATGCTGAAAATTGGAAGTAATATTTTCCATGTAGGGATTATTGGCATCTTTTTTGGCCATGCTTTGGGTATGCTCTTGCCTCATAGCTGGTGGCAGCTCATTACAACAGACATACAACACCAATACATAGCAATTTATTCTGGAGGTATATTAGGGGTGATGGCACTATTTGGAGGATTTTTGCTTTTTATTAGGCGTATTTCAAATGAACGTGTTAAGGCTGTTAGCCGACTGAGAGATACATTTATTATTTCTTTAATTTTAATTACTGCAGGGCTAGGCTTAAATACCATGTCTGAATCATATCACCATGCGGCTCAGGGAGATGTAACTGATATGCTCTTACTTTCTGAATACTTGAAAAGCATCGTTACTTTAAGTGTTGATGCTTCACTGATTAAGGATGTCGGGGTTGTTTATAAAGCCCATATGTTGGCAGGTATGACAATTTTTTTAATATTTCCGTTTACGCGACTCGTTCATGTTTGGAGTGTTCCGGCGACTTATTTAAAACGTCCATATCAAATTGTTCGCTCAAAGTTTTCAAATAAGCAATTTAAAAATTAATTGTGAGTTCTTTAGATCTGCAGAATGTATACATCGAGATTCCTAGGACTCTCTAGTGCTCAGCTATGTATTAATATAACCTCCCTCACACATCAAACGAAATTTGGATTTTGGTTCAAGTTGATATAAACTTATGTTACATTTAATTAAAAGGAGAGAGTAATGCCAACTCTAATTATAAAAGGCAAGATTACAAAAGGTTATGAACATTGGTTATCAGAATATGACGGTCTTGAAGAACATCGAGAAAATAATTATGGCATTAAGACTGTTTATAGAGGTCAGGATTTAAACGAGTCTGATACTATTCATGTAGTGATGTTCACCCCAACGATGGAAGCACTCCAAAGTCACATGGAAGCTGACGCAGATGTCATAGCTAGAGCAGGTGGCGACCCCAATCCTGAAGCAGCTACAATATCTATGTGTTCTGATTGATTAGTGTAAAGTTTTATAATTTACACTTCCGCTCACACATCAAACGAAATTTGGACTTTAGTTCAAGTTGAGTCCTATTAAGAGGTATAGTTAGATTATGAAGAAGCTACTTCTACTCTTAATTCTATCCTTTTTCTCAGTTCAAGGTTTCGCAGCAGGATGTCCTGATGGCAGTGAGCCAGTTAAGAGCATTTCTGCTGATGGTTCTTATTTTGTATATAACTGTGGAGGTGGTGGTAATGAACAATCATCCTCTTCATCTGCTACTAATCCAAATGTAGGACCAGTAAAAATCAATATTCATGATGAATATCAAACTAATAATTTTTCTGGGCTTGTAGAATTAGAATTTGCACATGGGATTCGACTATCTTCTTTTGGTTATCCCATAATTCCTTTGATTGATGTCAATGATGATGGGCATCAGGATTTGATATTTCAAACAACTCCGCCTTGGATGGGAACTGTAGAAGTTATACAAAATTCTGCGAATATGGTAGTTTCTCTATATGACGCTGAGTGGAAGGAATATGACATTATTGATACAATAGAATCGCCAAATACCACATTCGGAAATTCCCAAGCTATGGATATTGCTGACCTGAATGGGGACGGTAGAATGGATATAGTATCAGCGATAACTGGTATAGGTTACGAAGATTATTCAGATGGTGGCGTAGTAATTTTTATCAATACGGGTAAAGGTATATTTGTTCCAAAGCAAATTAGCAAAGAGAACTTTACTCATAGTCATAATGTTGGTGATTTAGATGGTGATGGTGATGTTGATATTATCTATCATTCTTTGGGTGATAAAAATATCACTTGTGCTTACAATGACGGCAAAGGGAATTTTAAAAACAAGTCATGTTTGCGTACACCTATAGACACAAGATATGGACATACTCAAAATATTTGGGGTTTTCGTATTGCTGACTTCGACAATGATGGATTCACTGACGTTCTTCTGTTGGCAAATCACGGAAGTCAAAGAACTGCTCTGGAAGGTGGTCAAAAGCGTAATAACCAACTAAAGAACCCCGGAATATTTTGGGGTAACGGTAGTGGCAAGTTCTCATGGAACGATATGACATTCATCGACTTATCTGAATGGAATGATAAAGCATTTGACAGAGGTGAAGTATACTTTACAGCTTCTGGTGCAAGTAGGACTACAGTAGATATTGGTAAGGATGGTGATGTAGATTTCGCTCTTAATTTAAACTCCAAGTGGACTTTGGGTAGTGCTGTTGTGTTAGTTGAGAACCTGGGTAATCGACAATTCAAGACTAAAGAGATTACTCGTTCAAAGTATCTAAAAGAAGACCCAAAACGTTTTCGCACGATACAAGATAAGCACACTAATAATAGACATCAAACAGAATTTTTCTTTACTGGGATTCATGAAGGCATAGTCTGGAATCAGTCTTGTCTTCCAAGGTTTATTGATTTAAACAACGACAACATAGACGATATGATTTGTGATGGTACAACCC
>Ga0066611_10001481_pt1 | contig 12841 bp, 12 predicted proteins | sample SaaInlV_DNA_200m_FD_60376 | JGI IMG/M metagenome (GOLD analysis project Ga0066611, IMG submission 60376) | Marine microbial communities from expanding oxygen minimum zones in the Saanich Inlet - SI075_LV_DNA_200m | ecosystem: Environmental > Aquatic > Marine > Unclassified | place: British... | reverse complement strand
GGCTTATATCTACCGCTACCAACCCGAAGTCATCAATAAGTTTCGCATGGGTGAAGACAACAAGAGGAATAAAAGGTAGTGATTGGTTGAGTTTTTTTTCGAGGGCGTTAACATATTTACGATTTTCCCAAAGTGGGTTCAGTATCCTCTCGTCAATACCTGTTGCTTTTATCCTCCATTCTCGATCATTTTTTTGTCCAGAAATTTTCCCAACGTGATAACAGCAAGCCACAACAAAAACTCCATAAGGAGAAACTACGACGTATGGAATTTGAGACATTCCTCTTTCTAAATGAATTACCACATTACAAAATACTGCGTAATTATCATTCAACTTGTCCAGTTCCCTTTGAACTAATTCCGCGCCAGAAATATTAGATTTATCATTAGCGCTTCGCACAAACAAAATAATTAAAGCGATGAAAATTAAGAGAGTGGCAAGTATTTTTACCCAATAAATAGAAACAATATCGATCATAGTTGCAACTTTCTCACTTTGTAAATGGGTCTGGAGGTTCAAAAGAAAGCTGATTGGTCGACCTTGAGTTTTCATCCTGCGATTCCATGATCACTTTTCTCTCAAATGAAATTTTCATCCCAGTTTGGGTGGGAAAGAGTTGCGGAGATAACAATTGTTGACGGGCTGAGTTGATTCCCAAACTTGCTCTAAACTCTTTCAAACGAGTCAGAGTAACTCGTCGCCTTTCAGGCAAACTATTTTGTGCCGATATTGCAGCCCTTCGTCCGAAAACAATTATGTCCAATAACGAATTTCCCATAAGCCGGTTGGTTCCATGCAGTCCCCCTGTTACTTCGCCAGCAGCCCATAAACCCTTCACTTTGGTACAACCATCCTTGTCTATCTCGATACCACCATTTTGATAATGCAAAGTAGGGTAAATAAGAATAGCTTGTTTCGCTGGATCTATACTGTAACGCGCAAACCTGTGAACAATTCCCGGAAACTTGCGCTGCAAAAAACCCTGGCCGTTTTGTAAATCTATAATAGGAGTGTCTAACCAAACTCCAATCCTATTTGTTAGAGTTTGGACTCCTCTTTTTTCTTTAACCTCTTTAATAATGGAAGCTGCTAGAACATCACGAAAAGTCATTTCATCGACAAACCGTCTTCCTTCTGAATTAACAACTTGTGCCCCCATGGAACGAATTGATTCGGTTACAAGCTGACCAACTAGAGCTTCTGGATAAACACTTCCTGAGGGATGGTACTGATAACTATCAGAATTAATCAATCTACATCCCTGCCGGTAAGCAAGAACTAAACCATCTCCCACTGCTCCAAGATGGTTACTTGTAGGAAAACTATTAAATCTTAATTGACCGCTTCCACCGGTAGCAATAATTACAGCTCTTGCTGAAACGGTAACAAGTTTTTCCTTATTACGATCCCATAGCACCGCTCCGGTGACTTGCCCTTCTCCATCATCAAGAAGCTCTATAGCAGCATAATTCTGCAAGACTGTAGTTCCACTTAATAAAACAGCATCTTTCAAAACGCGCATAATTTCAAGCCCTGTATAATCTCTACAGGCGAGAACGCGAGACAAAGAAGTTCCGCCGCCAGGGCGCAACTGAAAGGTACCATCCTTATTTCTATCTAACATACAACCCAGCTGACTCAACCAGCTGATCGCACTTGAACCACTTTCACATAATATTCTGAGAAGATCTCGATTATTTTGTCCATGTCCACCAACATACGCATCAGAGAAGTGTCTCCGCGGGGAATCATTAATACCCAAGGATGCCTGAATTCCACCTTCGGCCATAACAGTATTGGAATCACCTAGCCGCAACTTAGTTGCAAGGTGAACTCGAAGCCCAGTCTCTTCCAAAGCAAGAGCTGCTGAAGCACCGGCTCCACCACCACCAATAATAAGAACATCGGTTTCTATATCTTCCGATGGCTCAAAGTCAATCGGGAGTTGACTATCTGCTTCTAAAAGATCTGCTAGTTCATGAGGGAAGTTCCCATCGTTTTTATTTGGTCCGATGCATATATTACGGTGCATTCCCAAATAATCAGGGTGGTACTGATTTAAAATTTTTTTTGCGTCGCCCTCTCCAAGTTGCGGTGGCTTTGAGCATAATCTTGCCTCACGAGAGGCCTCTAACTTTTCAAGTGAGTGTTTGGCCCAGTCCATCACGGTTGAATTTTTCCACTTTTTCTAAACTGAAGAGCATTGTTCATTCTATCCGTAGAGCTTCCTTCTAGGAGATACTGCCACTCCAACTCAATTTCGCGAGAGTCCTTATCCTTTTTTTTCTCTTCTATTTCTGCAGAAGACCCTATTGATCGGCGAACCCACATCCCCATCATGTGAGGTTCAACTCCATCTTCACAAACAAATCTACAAAGGCCACAATGAATACAATTCGTAAAATCATCCGCCACCTCATCAAGTTGGCCCGCCCTCATTCTAAGAACCGAATCCATTACTGGTATCGACATTGGGCAAGCTGAGGTACAGCTACCACATTTGGTACACCTATCCAACTTTGGGTAAGCTTTGCGAAGTTTTTCTTCATTTGGATTGATTTCAGGTGCTACTGTCAAAGCCGAATCAACAGGACATGGGAAAACTTCCATCCCCTCCTCAACAGGGCACATACAGGCAAGATCTGTACCCTTCATTTTTCCTTCAGGAGATCGCACCGTTATTGTGCAAGCACCACAAACACCTCCGGCACAACCCGTTTTAATCAACTCCGCCTTTCCAGCGTTCCACAATGCGTGAATCACGGTTTCACCAACTCTAGCCTGAATTGATTCTCCTGCAACTTTTATTGTTACTGTCTTCATGAAAACAATTATCAATCAACTATGAGAAATTATCAATCATGATTGCCTCTTTTCCTTGTCCATGCTAGATTGGCTTGCGATTAAAATTTTTCAAAATTTAATAATTTAGTTTGGTGATTTATGTCTGGACATTCTAAATGGTCGACAATAAAGCATAAAAAAGGTGCGGCCGACGCAAAACGTGGAAAAATTTTCACCAAAGTAATTAAGGAAATAACTGTTGCCGCGCGAATAGGTGGTGGTGATGTAGACGGAAACCCTAGGTTACGGCTAGCTGTACAAAAAGGTAAAGAAGTTAATATGCCTCAGGAAAATGTGACTCGGGCTATTAAAAAAGGCACTGGAGAGCTAGAGGGCGTTATATACGAAGAAACCTCTTATGAAGGCTATGGTCCTGGAGGTGTAGCGATTTTTATGGAGGTGATGACTGATAATAAAAATAGAACCGTTGGTGAACTACGAACCTCCCTAAGTAAAAATGGAGGAAATATGGGAGAAAATGGATGTGTCGCATGGATATTTGAGCAAAAAGGTTTGATTTCTATAAAAACATCCGAAAAAGGCGAGGAAGAACTACTGGAATTGATTATTGACGCCGGTGGGGATGACATGCAAATAGTTGAAGACTGTTATGAAATAACAACCTCAGTAGAAAGCTTTGAAACCGTACGTAAGGCAATAGAAGATGCTAATATTAAAACCCAATCATCAGAGCTCACCCGTATTCCACAAAATACAGTTAATGTTGAAGAAAAAAACTGTAAGTCACTACTTCGATTAATGGACGCACTGGAAGACCACGATGACGTCCAAAAGGTCTACTCAAATTTTGACATCACAGATGAGGTGATGGCCGCAGTTGAGCAAAACCTCTAATTGCCTGCGGATAAATTTTTTTAATCTCTATAAATACAAGGATCTTTTAAGTTAAAAGTAGTCAGCACATTTAAGCATTCAGGCATTTTTTTCTCAACTAGGGAAAAATAACTATAAAAAAATATCGAAAATATTTACCTAGTCTCTCCTTATCACCTTTTCTAGAGAGAGGATAGACCAGTTTCTAAAAACCCCCAATTTTTTTAAAATTATGAGAGTGATGGGTATCGATCCCGGAAGCAAATGTACCGGTTGCGGAATTATTGAGGAAATCGATAATGAACTCAAAGTAGTTTATTGGGGAAGTATCAAAACCAAAGCACGCCAATCCTTTCCCCAGAGACTTAAATTGATATACGACGAATTGGTCGCGGTCATACAAAACTTTAAGCCTGACGAAGTAGCGGTAGAAGATATGTTTTTTGCCACTAATGTCAAGTCAGCTTTAAAACTTGGACAAACTAGAGGCGTCGCAATTCTGTCTGCAGTTAATGAAGGTAAACCAGTTGCTGAATACAGTCCGTTAGAAGTTAAACAGTCCGTAGTTGGTTATGGACGGGCCGAGAAAGAACAAGTACAAAATATGGTCACGATTCTTTTAAAGCTCAAGGAAAAACCTGAACCATTTGACGCGTCCGATGCTCTTGCTGTAGCTATCTGCCACATGCACGCAACCTCAACAAAGTTAAAATTTAAAGCCTAAAAAAAGATGATCGCGCACCTTAAAGGGAAACTTACCTACAAATCTCCAATTGCAATCATCGTTGATGTTAACGGTATCGGATATCAGGTTTTTGTCTCACTATCAACATTTTATGCTTTGCCGGAATTGAAGAGTGAAGTTTTTCTAGATATTCACACTCATGTGAGGGAAGAATCACTTAAACTATTTGGATTTTATACAATAGATGAAAAAAAAATATTTGAAAAACTAATTAGTATTAATAAAGTAGGTCCTAAACTAGCTCTAACAATTTTATCAGGGATGTCTCCCATTGAATTGTTTACAACAATAGACTCTAACGATGTTGAAAAACTAAGCACAATCCCTGGAATTGGAAGCAAAACGGCGGCACGCCTAATACTTGAAATGCGTGATAAAATGGGACAGTTAGCACTCGATTCTGAAATAACCAATGGTTCGATTTCGCAAAACGTATTATTTGATGATGCTCTTTCAGCATTAGTAAACCTTGGATATAAGAAAAGTCAAGCCGAGCAAGCATTAAAAAAAGTGTGCCCAGAGGGGGAACCTGAGGACTCGATAGAAGACTTAATTAAGAAAAGTTTAAACCTATTATCCTAATTTTTTTAATTAGAAACTATCTAGTATCTAGATTACAGTTATTTCAATGGATGATTCTATTACAAATATCGAAGCCGATAACGAAGAGGTCTTGTTTGAATCAACCCTAAGGCCAAGTCAATTCGAAGATTACATTGGGCAAGAAAAAACAAAGCGCAATTTAAAAATTTTTATTGAAGCTGCGCGTATTCGTGGTGACGCATTAGACCATGTTTTATTTTATGGGCCACCTGGTCTTGGGAAAACTACCCTTGCAAATATAATTGCGTCAGAGATGGGTGCTAATATAAAAAGTACCTCCGGTCCAGTTATCGAAAAATCTGGTGACTTAGCTGCTATATTAACCAATCTTAAAAAAGGAGACATCCTTTTCATAGATGAAATTCATCGCTTATCTAATGTTATTGAGGAAATTCTTTACTCAGCAATGGAAGATTACAATTTAGATATTATGATTGGACAAGGCCCAAGCGCTCGGTCGATAAAGCTAGAGCTACCTCCTTTTACATTAGTGGGAGCAACAACAAGAGCAGGTCTACTCACTTCTCCATTAAGAGATCGATTTGGCGTCGTTCACCGCCTGGACTATTACAGCTCCGAAGAACTCAAGACGATTATCACACGTTCATCCTCGATCCTGAAAATTGAAATCCATCCTGAGGGAGCGGGAGAGATTGCTCGTCGCTCTAGAGGCACACCTCGCATTTCTAACCGACTACTTAAACGCGTACGCGACTACGCACAGGTTAAAGCCAACGGAGTTATCACAAAAGATGTGGCCGAAAAATCTTTAGCGATGATGGAAATAGATCCTTTTGGACTAGATAAAATGGACCATAAACTGATGTTGACCCTCATTGAAAAGTTCAGGGGTGGACCCGTTGGAGTGGAAAGCCTTGCTGCTTCTATCAGCGAAGAAAAAGATACTATCGAAGACGTGCTAGAACCCTATCTCATTCAATCAGGATTTATTCAGCGAACACCGCGAGGAAGAATCGCAACTGAAATCGCTTATAAACATTTTGGTATTACACCACCAAAGCAAAACCAACAAAAAAGACTATTTTGAGTTATCTGAAAGAAAACTATGCGGAAAATTATATGCTGCAATTTTGTCACTATAGTTGTTCTTTTTTTTGCCGTGGATTTTTGTTATACAAAGTTCTATTTTGATGCAAATGATGTGGCTCTAGCCGAAAATGCTCAGAGTGAAAAGGCGTATCGTGTTAAGCACGATGTTTATCATCACACATTGAAATCGAACTTTAATGGATATGGTGTATGGGGTAGAAAATCTTATAAAATATACACAGATGAGCATGGTTTTAAGATTAGCTGCTATCAGAAAGAACCCTCCGGGACTCAATTTGATATCACCTTTATAGGAGATAGCTTTACCGAAGCGGTTGGGATGGCCTATGAAGATTCTTTCGTCGGTATGTTTGCCAATAGATTTAACGAACTCAAAATAGCCAATTTTGGTGTTTCGGCATACTCACCAAGTGTCTACCTCACTAAGGTGAAGCATATTTTACATGGCGGGATTAAATTCAAACACTTAGTTGTATTCGTAGACATATCGGATCCGCAAGACGACAGTGCCAGATATATAATAAACTCTAAAGGCAGTATCCCAAACTTAAGAAAGATAGCTAATAAAATAGAGCGAAATAAGCCCTCGGCTGTTAGAGTTCTGATCGTCGATAACTTTCGCTTAACCACAGTTCTTTACCGATACGTTAGGTACGACCTTTTCGGCCCCCCACAAGATTTACACCGACAAAGTATAAATATTTCAAATTGGACCTATAATTCCGATAGTGAAGGTTATGGAGAGTTGGGTGTCGATCACGCTATAGATTTATCTATAAACCACATGAAAGAATTGTATAAACTTATTAAACTTAATGATATTAAACTTTCAGTAGGTGTTTACCCTTGGCCTGATCAAATATTCAACGATAAATTAATTGGGAATAGGCAGTCTAAAATATGGAAAGACTTTTGTGCTTATCGATGCGAGATGTATATCGATTTGTTTCCAAAATTTGCAGACCTGCGAAGAAGTATTGGCGCTGAAAAGGTATATAGTCGCAAATATCTTAATAGCGATGTTCACTTTAACAAGTCAGGGAATAGTCTAGTCTTTGAGGCGCTATTTGAGTCTTATTCAAAATACGCAAATCAGTAGATCTTTTCCGCTTTAAAAGTTGTATCTAATTTCATTGGTTTAAAAATCAGAGGAAGGCACTTCTTTGTATAATTAAAGTAACTGCAATGAAGGAAGTTGTTACAAAACTAAAAAACCAGACTAACTCGCCCAAACTTGTTTAAATTGCTCTAAAAAACCTGCATCCATTTTAGTTGCACCAAGAAGATGCTCCGATTGGTAGGTAGCAGAGCCATGAAAATCTCTGCTTCCTGTGATAATTAATCCAAATTTACGTGAAAGATCTTTATAGTATTCCACTTTCCCCGTCCTTTCGTGGTAAGGGTAAACGCACTCCATCCCCAAAAGTCCAAAAGATTTCAGCTCTTCAACCATCTCAGGAACATCTTCGGAAGTTCTACCTTTTGAAGGGTTGCTTAAAGAGTAAGACCTCTCTCCAGGATGAGCCAACACCGGAATACCGTTACATTTACGTATCAATTCGCAAGCATTTTTCATTTCTAAATTTTCTCGCTCCACGTTGTGCTTTACAAGGTAACGATCAAAGGCATCTCGAGTGGTGGGAATGATCCCAAGTCGAACCATTTCTTTAGCTAAATGTGGTCTTGCAAGAACCCCTTCAGCAGCGCGGCGAACGTTCTCATATTCTATAGTTCCGCGAAATTTATCAGGGATTACTTCGTTGACGCGGCAGATCAATTCACGCATGCGCTTCTCTCTCTTAGATGCCATTTTCATAACTTCATTCGAAAGCTCATCTGATAAAGATTCTGCAGATTCAAAATACGCGAGCAAGTGAAGATTAAACCCTCTATAACGAACCGTTATTTCGATTCCGGGAAAAGCAAAGATTCCCTCTGCGTTAGCCGCTGCTATAAATTCTTGTATGCCCCCAAAAGTATCATGATCTGTCAGAGACAGTTCCGAGACGCCATTTCTTTTAGCGATATCAACCAATCTTGTTGGAGAAAACTCTCCATCAGAAAAAGTTGAATGCATATGAATTTCAAATTTTTTCATAAAATCTATTCTAAACCTATTTTATGTGCTTCTCAAAGAACATTAGAAATAAAATTACATAATTAAGCTAAAAACTAAAACCCAAAGCATAATTGCCTTGTTTATATTTTTTCGATATTCTTGATCCATGTGCAAACATAGAATTTTCAAAATTTGGATTTCGGTTTGTGTTTTTTTATGGGTAATGAGCAATACACTCTCATTTTCTACCACCTCCTCACGTGAGCTCACGATTGTATATTCTGGGAACACTCTAGGTGAACTCAAACCATGTGGGTGCGCTAAAGAAGAAGACCAAGGTGGGTTTGAGCGACGATCAACCTACCTAAAACAGGTCTTCAAGGATTCTAGAAACACACTATTAGTCGACACTGGCGATAACTTTAAAGAGGCTTCAACTCAAGGAAAAATTAAAGCGCGTTACATCATGCAAGCAATGTCTCAATTTAATTATGATGCGGTTATTCTTGGGGACAAAGACTTGCTTTACGGAGAATCTTTTCTTAACAATCATATGCCATTCCCTTGGCTACTCAGCAATGCAGAGCTAGTTAAGATGAGCCCACCAAAAACACGAATTAAGACACTAGAAAATGGACTCACTATCGCAATACTAGCTTTGATTGATCCAGATCTATATTATGGTACAAAGCATAGTGGTGGAAATATCACGGACCCAAAAGAAACTGCCAAAAAACTAATCAAACAACTTACAACCTCCAAGCATATTGATCTAGTTGTTTTGCTTACTCATATGAAGCGGGAAAAAGCAATTTCTATGCTGCAGTTAAATGGTGTCGATGTGGTGATCAACGGTCATATCAAAAAAGATAGTGACATTATAGACATGACCCATATAAAACGTAATGGAAAAATATTTGTTCAGCCCGGACCTAGAGGGCAAAAAATGGGAGAGTTATCTATACGGATTGATAACAAAGGGGGAAAATCTTTTGAACAAAGGATGATTCGTTTAGATTCAAATATCAAACCTGACTCCAAAATGATAAAATGGTACAAAGATTATAATAAAGAAGTGGAAGATTTATTTTTTATTTCATTAGAATCTCGAAAAACCGAGCGCGGAAAAAAAAAGGTTTATGCATCGGAGCAAGCATGCGTGACCTGTCATCCGAGCGAACATAAAACATGGATTATGTCGCGTCACAGTCATGCCTATGAAACTTTAAATCGAGTCAATAAAGCATTCGATCCTGAGTGTTTAAGTTGCCACGTAACTGGATGGGGGGTAAATGGAGGGTTTATTAGTGAAGTAGATACTCCAAAGTTAAAAAATGTTCAATGCGAAGTGTGTCACAGCCCAAGGTTAGATCACATAAAAAACCTGGGACGTAACCTTGAAGTCGATGCAAAAAAAGCCTGCAATAATTGTCATGTTAAAAATCATAGCCCAAATTTTAATTTTTTAGAATACTGGGAAAAAATAAAACATTGACCTTTGGTAGTAATATCATAAAGGAGATTAAGCATGGAATCCTGTAGAGTCCCATCAGCAAATAAAATATTATTTTTTTTAATAGCTAGTTGCTTAATTCTTCCAAGTTTTGTACTTGCAGAAGATAAAATCAAAGGAAAATACGAGGTCATAGGCTCAATTGAAAAACTAAAGAACGCAAAACAAGTCGAGATGATTGAATTTTTTAACTACTCCTGTGGTCACTGTTATAAATTTTTAGAAACTTCTAAAAAGCTACACCAAAAATTTAAAGATAAGCTTTATCATAAGAAATATCCCATTTTTTGGGGGGAACAAACCGCATTGCCCGCCAAAGCTTTTTATATTACTGATGAATTGGGGCTTGAGGGGAAATTTACTCAAGAATTATTCGACACCAACTTCAAACTCCATATCAATATTTTTCAACCAAGGGTTATTCAACGTCTTTCACAACATTATAAGATTGAACAAGAAATTAGAGAAGGAATGAAGTCACCTACTATTGAGGCTAAAGTTAACGAATCGCTTGCTTTAGCAAAAACATATAAGGCTAATGAAACACCCACAATTATCCTCAATAAAGTGCTAAAGGTAACTCCAAGTATTTCAGGTGGTACCACCGAAATGATGACTGAAAATTTAGAGCTGATCATTGGAGATATTCTTGGTTACAATTAATTTATTTTTTTAACACAACCAATTTAGGTAAGTGAACAAAAATGGTTTCATCTCTAAATTTACGCCAAAAGAAACACCCTTTCCAATTGAAAGTGATTTTACTAGGATTAATATTTTTATTTTTCTCCGGCGGGTCAAACTCAGGCCTCACTTACTCACCTAATGCGGAGGCTGGTTTTTTTAGTAACGACTTAGAGCTTCTTGAGGAGGTTGTCGATCTGGTGGGAGATAAATACGTTTACGCCCCTGATTATAAAAAAATGTTTATGTCTTCTATTGATAGGATGATTATGGATATTGCCGATAAAAATATCTCCCTCAAAAATGAATCGACAGGGCAATCCATTTCTATTCTGGACAAAAGTATCCGTTACACATTTAGTTACAACCGAGAAAACTCTCTAGAGAATTTCAAGAAAGTATATTATTTTCTATTAGAGGAATCAGAAAAAAAATTGAGCAAGAAAACACTTGAAATAGCAGCCGTAACTGGTCTCGTGAACTCTTTAGATCCATATTCCAAGTATATGGACGCTGAAAGTTTTAAAAAATCAATGAGCGAAACAGAAGGAATATATGGTGGACTAGGCATGGTTATCACGATGAAAGATAAGCGCCTACATGTTGTAAAAACCATCAAGAATTCTCCGGCCCAACGCGCAGGAATAAAACCCGACGATATTTTTGAAAAAATAAACGGAATAGCTATTAAAAAAAGTCAGGTATCTGAGCTAGCTGATAAACTCCGAGGTAAGCCAGGGACCAAAGTCACCATAACCTTATCTAGACCATCTGAAAAAAAGGAGTACTCCTACACACTAAATAGAGAAATAATTTCGATCGAAACAGTAGAGTATCAAACATTAAAAAACAACGTCGGGTCTATCAAAATTACCAGTTTCTCCAAGAAGACCAACGATCAGCTTAAAAAAGTACTAATAATAGCAAAACAGGATAAGGTGAAAGGTTTTATTCTAGACCTGAGGAATAACCCTGGCGGCTTACTCGATCAATCCGTTAAAATAGCCAGTCATTTCCTATATCACAACCGCCTTGTTGTATATACCCAAGGACGAGAACCGGCTGATCGACATAAATATAGAGCAAAGTACCAAAATAGTCTACATTCGACACCAGTGGTTATCTTAATAAATCAACATAGTGCAAGCGCTGCCGAAATTGTTGCAGGTGCTTTAAGAGATTCAGGTAAGGCATTGATTATAGGTGAAAATTCGTATGGAAAGGGTACTGTACAAACTATTTTTCGTACTAGCGATGGCTCTGGCTTACGCTTGACAACATCAAAATACTTCACTCCTTCAGGAACGGATATTACATCACAAGGAATTGTCCCAGAAATTTTCATTTCACAAGATCATATTCCAGAGAATAGAATTAAAGTATCAGGGCAATCTAATAATAATTTATTTCAAAAAAATACTTCACCAACAATAAAGTTAAAGGAAACCCAAATCAAAAAGTTTGTAGCTAGAAATCAAAGTGCCGCTCTGAAAACGCCTGACCCAACCTTTACCTTCGCTAAAATACTCATGGAAAACGTGTCCGTCGCAAACAAGGAGACAACCCTTGAAAAGGCTCGTACGCTAGCAGCTAATATTCATTACTAATTAAAAATAGGAGGCAATGAAACGTTTCTAATGAACATCATAAAAATTGATTACGAAAAACAGACACTACAAAGTGACTTCTTCTTATGGCAAATTATTGCCAACGATAAAAATAAGTTTCTTCTGCTCCAGCGAGAGGAAAGTGGACGCTATCACGCCGCTGAAGCTGACGTGAAGAAAAAACATCTCTGGGAAGTTAAAGAGATATCATTTCGTGGCTCCGAAGGGGACACCTATTTTTTTGATGAGGAAACTGGTATAGACAAAATATAACCAAAAGAATGAAACTTTCAAGTCACATTAGGAAATTCTTGAGCAGGGCTTAAAATAGTTTTAAAGTTTTTAAATGGCCTAAAGATTTCCTAAGCTCTTCCTTAGTTTTATTAGAAATAAAATTTCCTCTCAAGTCGAGCTTCTTTAACTTTTTAAATCCACCGCTACTTCCAAAAGCTAGTGCACCTGCATCACGAGTTTCTGTCCATCCTAATTGCATTTCTTCTAAGCTTGGAAAACTACTGGATCTAGCCAGAGCCATGGTCCCAGCATCACCTAAAATATTGTGACGTAGTATCAAACTCTTGAGCTGGGATAACGGCGAGATCACTGCTAGAAACTTTGCGCCTACAACAGTGATCTCGTTGTATCGCAAATCTATCTTTTCAACTCTTACTAAGTAGCTACTGGAAACGAGATGCTTAACTCCTTTATCTCCGATTTTTTTTCCGGAAAGATTTAATATTTTTCCGTTACGCTTTAGACTTTTCTTGAATAATAAATCATAATAAATCGAACTTTTAAGTTCAAAGCTAAATGAGCAAATAGGTAATAATACAAACAAGAAACCAATAAAAATTATAGTTATATTTTTATTGAAGAAAAA
>Ga0066611_10001477_pt1 | contig 12865 bp, 9 predicted proteins | sample SaaInlV_DNA_200m_FD_60376 | JGI IMG/M metagenome (GOLD analysis project Ga0066611, IMG submission 60376) | Marine microbial communities from expanding oxygen minimum zones in the Saanich Inlet - SI075_LV_DNA_200m | ecosystem: Environmental > Aquatic > Marine > Unclassified | place: British... | reverse complement strand
TGCTGTCAAAAAGAAGGCCATTGAGGCTCAGGAGATGTTAGCCAAGACCGGCATCGAGGCGGCGCGTCTAGCCTCCGATGAGGCCGATGTCGCCCGTGACCTCACCGCCCAACAGGCGATTGCTGCCGCCGAGTTGGTCGCCCAGGGGAGCCGTGAAGCGCTGGACATGGCCGCAGAGAGTGCAGTGATCGCCAGCAAAGAGCTTGCGGATACCGCCATCTCTGCCGCCAACAAGGTATTTGAAGAGGCCAATAGTGCCGCAGAGAACGCCTTCCAGAAGACCCTTGCCGAGAACCAGAAGGTCCAGGTTGCTGTGAACTTGGGCACCACCGTGGCCGATCTCGACCGCGAACTGCTCAATATGCAGGTTCAGGTCGCCCGCTACCTGCAGCTCAACAAGCAATCCTTTGCCGATGCGGCCATCGCCTCGGTCGATCTCGCTCTCGCCATCACTGACACCGTACGTCGTGAGAGCCGGGACGAGAAGCTCACACTACAGATGGGGGAGGTGCGCAAGCAGCTGATTGAGTATCAGAAGCTGTTCCGCAACGCAGTGGCTGAGGCCGATGTCGTGGTCGAGAAGACCGCTGCCGCTAATGCCGGTATTGATGCACAGAAGGCGCAGTTGAAACAGACCGGTGAGCAGCTGCTGGTGCTGGCCACCGAGCTGTCCGACAGCTCCTGGAATACCATTGCCAGCCAGTCGCGTGAACTGCAAGAGACTGGTGGTGATGCGCAGAATCTGCTGACCATTCTGGTGGTTGTCGGTGTGCTGTTGGGGGCCTTTGTGCTCTACGCCGTGCCACGCCCGATTCTGGCAGCCATCAACCAACTGTTGCTGGGGGCACAGCGGGTGGCCGGGGGGGATCTGACCCGGCCGATTACTGTCGCCAGCCGGGATGAACTGGGGCAGTTGGCCGGTACCTTCGACCATATGCGTTCCAACCTGATGTCTCTGGTTGACCGTATCCAGCGTGCCTCGGTACAGATCTCCACCACCGTGAATGAGATTCAGGCCGCCTCTTCCCAGCAGTCAGCCACTGCGACCGAACAGGCCGGAGCCCTGAACGAGTTCTCGGTCACCTTGCGTGAGATCGCCCAGAGTGCGGAACAGTTGTCCACCAATGCCTCTACCGTGGCCGATAACAGTGGAAACATTGCAGAGCGGGTGGGGGATGCCAACAGCCGTTCCAGCCAGATGATGGACTCGATGAATGCGATTGGCGAGTCTACCCGTCAAACCTCGGACCGTATCAAGGCGCTCAACGATCAGATGGACACCATCACCGATGCCGTCAGCTCCATCTCCGGGGTAGCGGACCAGACCACACTGCTCTCGCTCAATGCCGCGATTGAGGCCAACAAGGCGGGTGAGATGGGTAAAGGGTTCTCGGTGGTGGCGACGGAAATCCGCCGCCTCTCGGATCGCTCCATCGACTCGGCCGGAGGGATCGGTGGCATGGTCAGAGATATCCAGCGTGCTACGGAGTCTTCCGTGGTCTCCATGGATAAATCTTCAGAAGAGATCCGTGTCGGGATTGACCTGGTTCAGGATGCAACCGCCACCATGCAGGATGTGAACCTCAATATGTCTGAGATTACCAACCGCACCCAGGAGATCGCATCTGGTGTAGGGCAGCAAGCGATCTCATCCACCGAAGCGCAACAGACAGTGGCCGAGTTGCTGAGCTCATCTAACACGGCGGCACAGGCGGCTCGACAGACCTCTTCGGCGGCCTATGAGTTGAATGCGATGGCGACCCAATTGTCGGATGCCGTTGCAGCATTCCGCACCTGATAGTGCAGATACTGAGCCACAAGCTTGTAGCTAATAGCTTGCAGCTTGCAGCTTGCAGCTTGCAGCTTGCAGCTTGCAGCTTGCAGCTTGCAGCTTGCAGCTTGCAGCTCCGAGGAACAAGGAACAAGGAACAAGGAATGAAGTTTGAGGATCTTGAAGTTTGGAAGCGAAGTTCAAGACTGTGTGTGGCATTATATAAAGCACTGAGCGATTGCCGTGATTATGGATTTAAAGATCAGATTACCCGCTCCGCACTTTCGGTACCAAGCAATATCGCCGAAGGCTATGAGCGAGAAGGGGAGAAAGAGCGGGCCAATTTTCTCTCCTATGCAAAAGGCTCATGCGGTGAATTGAGAACTCAAATTTACATAGGCATTGAAATTAGCTACCTGAACAAAGAAGAGGCAAAAAAATGGATACAAGAGACCAAAGAGATCTCCTCAATGCTTCACGCACTCAGAAAAACGCTGTTAGCTCGAAGCTAATAGCTCCCAGCTCCAAGCTCCCAGCTCCCAGCTCCCAGCTTGCAGCTTGTAGCTCCCACCTCGGGTGGGTTGCTTGTAGCTTGCAGCTTGCAGCTTGCAGCTCCCACCTCGGGTGGGTTGCTTGCAGCTCCCAGCTTGTAGCTTGTAGCTCCCACCTAGGGTGGGTTGCTTGCAGCTCCCACCTCGGGCGGGCAGAGTAAGCGAAATGGAGATGTTGTTATTTAATATCGGTGGCGATACCTACGGGGTCGAACTGTCAGATGTCGATGAAGTGCTGCATATGCCAACGCTTCGCCCGATTCCTTCTGCGCCATCTTTTCTTGCTGGTGTACTCAATCTGCGCGGTGAGCTGGTGCCTGTAATCGATCTGGTAGAGCGGCTGGGGCAGATGAGAGTAACCCCGCCCCCCCCTATCTCATCCCGTGAACAGGCACAGAGCCCCTACCCGAAAGGGACCCGCCTGCTGCTCACAGAGAGTGGGGATGGGTTCAGGTATGCGGTGATTATGGATGGGTGGAAAGGAATTCACTCGTTCGAAGAGGAGAGTTATCGAGAGGGTGTGCTGACCCGTGATGGTAAGTTGCCCTGGATCAACGGAATCAATCTGGGAGAGTCAGGGATGGTACAGCGTATCCTGTTACGCAGTTTGTTGAGAGATGAAGAGCGTGCACTGTTGCAGAATCAGGTGTAGTGAAGGTTATGGGTATAGACAGTAGAGAAAGCTCCGAAGGCGTTGTTGCTGACTATGATGCAACAGGAAGGATTAGAGACATTGATATTGATCATGCTTCGGAGGTGTTGGAATTGAGGGAGTTGGTGATGAACCACCTTCCTGTAAAAAGAGAAGTATTGGTGGCGTAAAGATGCCAGACAGAGTAGAGATACCAGACAGAGAGGAGTGGTGAGTTATGACTGAAATCGACTTCCTGGCTATTTTCCGGTCCCAGGTGGAAGGGCAGCTGCGCAGTGCCAGTGATCTGGCGCTGGAGCTGGAACGTGCCTCCGGAGCCGATGAGAATCTGGGTGAGCTGTTGGAGTCTCTGATGCGTGAGTTTCACACCATCAAGGGGGCGGCTCGTGCCATACAGTTTGATGAGATCAAAGAGGTCGCGCACGAAATAGAGGATGTGTACCACGCATTGATGGATGGTGAGGGCGAGGCCAGAATGCCGGACCTTACCAACCTCACCCTCCATGCGCTGGATCTGGTCGAAGGTCTGCTACAGTCCAGAGTGGATGGGACACCGTTTTCAGGACATGAAAAACTGCGCAGGTCGGTACAGGCCTACCTGAAGGGAGAGCCACTGGAGCTACAAGCTAAACCGCCTGCAGCGGAAGCAGCAAGTGACAAGCAGCAAGCTGAACTGTCTGCAGCGGAAGCAGCAAGCGACAACTCAGAGGCTACAGAGGACAAACCAGAAGCTATTGATGATAGTCAGGGCTCTTTGGCCGCGGAAAAAGCACCACAGACTATTCAGAATGGGGGGGACTATGAGGTCCTGACCGACTCTCTGTTGACCATATCAGGTGAATTTACCGTTGCGATTGATGCCTTGCAGGATCAACGCCAGATGGTACGTGGAGCGGGTCGTCGTCTTGGGCTGGTTCAGCGTGATTTATCGGCCTTTATCGGGCAATTGATGGAGAAGTTGCAGCAGGCCGGGATGGAGTCTCCGCAAGAGAGAGCCAGTGAACTGCAACGCAAGATACGGGTCATCCTGGGTGAGCAGAGCAATGTGGTAGAGAGTCTGGACCTGGCTGAGTCCCGACTGCAATTTTTGGGCGAAAACCTGCGGGATGAAGTGACTCGTGCGCGACTGGTCCCCCTCTCCAACCTCTTCTCGAACTACCCGCGTGTGGTCCGGGACCTGGCACAAGAGCTGGGCAAACAGTGTCGTATCGAAATTAGTGGTGAACAGACCCGTATCGACCGAGCGGTGTTGGAGGCGGTGCGCTCCCCGATGATCCATCTGCTGCGCAACGCACTGGATCACGGTCTGGAAAATGGAGAAGAGAGAAGAGCGGCCGGAAAACCGGAACAGGGTCATCTGATACTCAATGCCGTACAGTTGGGGGGGCAGATTCGCATCACCCTGGAAGATGATGGGCGTGGCATCGATATGGTGCAGATCGGCCGCAAGGTGATCGAACGTGGTGACACCACCCAAGAGCTGTGGGCCGCGATGAGCCCACAGGAGCAGGAGCAGTTTCTGTTCCTGCCCGGATTCAGCACCGCAAAGAAGGTGAGTGCAACCTCCGGGCGCGGATTCGGGCTCGATATCGTCAAGGTCGAGGTCGAGAAGGTGGGTGGCATGGTGCTGCTGGAGCCGACAGAGCGTGGCACAGGAACCCGGTTTGTTGTTGAGCTGCCCCTGACCCTTTCGCTGACCCGTTGCCTGATGGTGGCCGGGGGCACCTCCGGCTACTTTGGTCGGCAGCACTACGCCTTCCCGCTCAATGAGGTGGGTGAGGTGCGTAGAATCAGTGTGAATGACCTGCGCCAGATCGAAGGAAGAGAGGCGGTGCGTATCGATGAGGCCACATTGCCACTACACGACTTTGGCCGGATGATGGGGCTTCAGCCGCTGCATGAAAAGATTGAGCAGAAGCATCTGTTGGTTTTGGGGCGAGGCAATGAGCGTCAGGCGCTGTTGGTGGAAGATGTGCTGGATGAGCAGGATGTGGTGGTCAGAACTTTTGATAGCCGACTGGGCAAGTTGAGAGATATGCAGGGCGTTACCCTGCTGCGCGATGGCGGTGTTGCGCTCATTGTAGATAGTGGTGATCTGTTGCAGTCGATGCAGGAGAGTGATGAGGGTATTGCCCTGGGAGGGCAGTTAGGTGCTCCGGGAAGTGCTGTTGAGCTGGATGGTCCGGCTGCAGAGGGCGATGCTTCGTTGGGCAATATCCTGGTGGTCGAGGACTCCGCCACAGTACGTGAAGTAGAGCGTCATATGCTGGAACAGGCCGGTTATCGTGTCACCACGGCGGTGAATGGTGTGGATGGTTTTAACAAGCTGCGAGGGGATCATTTCGACCTGATCATCTCTGATATCGATATGCCGAGAATGAACGGTATTGAGATGATCACCAAGATCCGGGCCAATGACAAATATAGTCAGATCCCGATTATTGTGGTCTCTTATAAAGACCGGGAACAGGACCGGGTGGTGGCGATGGATGCGGGTGCCAACCACTATGTGACCAAGGCATCCTTTGATTCTGGTGAGATGATGGATCGAATTCGTGAATTGATTGGAGTTACTGTGTGATGATAAAGCGGAAAGCTGCGAGCTGCAAGCTGCAAGCTGCAAGCTGCAAGCTACGAGCTACAAGCTACAAGCTACAAGCTGCAAGCTACAAGCTACAAGCTACGAGCTACGAGCTACAAGAGATTTTACTGTTCATGATGGGAAGTAGAACCGATGAAAAAAACAGATAAGAAGAGCCTCGACAAGACACTGGAGCAGTATAAAAGCTGGTATGGCACAGGGGAGTACCAAAAAGCGCTGGTCCTGATTCAGCCGTTGGCGGAAGAGGGGGATGCTCGTGCTCAATATAATCTGGGTGTCCACTATGAGTTCGGGCATGGTGTGGAGCAGGACGATGACATAGCGGCCCTGTGGTATCGAAAGGCTGCTGAGCAGGGGGATTCAGGCGCACAGCACAATCTGGCCTGCCTCTATCTGGCGGGGCGCGGGGTCTGTGTCGAGGCATTCACCCTCTATCAACAGTCTGCAGAGCAAGGACATGCAGGGGCACAGTACAGCTTGGGTTATCTCTATCAGGAAGGAAAAGGAACCGGGCAGAGTGTTGACCAGGCTCTGGGGTGGTACCGCAAGGCCGCTGAGCAGGGCAATGGCAAGGCCCAATACATGCTGGGTACCCTCTATACCGAAGGAAAGGGGGTGGATAAAGATTGTGAAGCAGCGGCTGAGTGGTTCAGAAAAGCAGCAGAGCAGGTGTTGAGGTGATAGCCGCTTGCGGCGGAAGCTACTCGCTTTCAGCTTTCAGCTTTCAGCTTTCAGCTTGTAGCTTGTAGCTTGTAGCTTGTAGCTTTTCTGAGCATAGCGAATGAAAATCCTGATTGTAAATGATTCGCCGGTTCTAACGGCGGTCATCAAGGCGATTGTTGAGGGTGAGCAGGGGCTGAAGGTCATTGCTACCGCCTCCAATGGCAAGGAGGCGGTCCATGCGGTGACAAGGTATCTGCCCGATCTGGTGCTGATGGATATCCATATGCCAAAGATGGGGGGTGTGGAAGCCACCCGGCAGATTATGCTGGCACGTCCCAAAACCCGCATACTGATTACCAGTGCCACCATCAAACGTAACATGAAGCATATTTTCGATACGCTGCAGTATGGCGCATTGGACTATGTTCGATCTCCCAGCCTCTCCTATGCACCGGGGACGGCCGTCACGCCGGATCAACTCTCGGTGGCGGGGACAGAGATGCTGCGGAAGGTTCACACCGTGTTGCGGATTAGCGACAAGAAGGTGATTGATAATAAAAATCTGTACGAATCCCCTTCAGAGAAGAGTGCAGCAACAGCGGTTGTGGGGCGGCGTGTTTCCGTACTCCGTCCCAGACTGCTCTCCATTGGTTGTTCCACCGGAGGGCCTACGACCGTGGCCATGCTGTTGAGTCATCTCTATCGACCTTTTCCCGCACCGATCCTGATTTGCCAGCATATTGATGCAGAATTTACCCAGGGTTTCGCCTCTTGGTTAACGGAGCAGACAGGGCTCAAGGTGTCCATTGCCCGACATCAAATGCAGCCTGAGTCTGGCCAGGTCTATATGGCGCCGGGGGGGGATATGAATCTGGAGATCTCTGCAGCGGGTCGTTTGATGTTGACGACCCCGAAACCGGACCAAATCTATCTGCCGAATATCAATCAACTCTTTTTCAGCATGGCTGAGTATCTGGGCAAGGGGGCCTGTGGGGTGGTGCTCACCGGAATGGGGGATGACGGATCTGCAGGGCTGGCGGAGATTCAGCAGCAGGGTGGAACCGGATTTGCGCAAGACCTTGACAGTGCCGTGGTCGATTCGATGCCGCGTGCTGCACAGCGTGCACTGGGTAAATCGTTAGGGTACCCCCCCGCCCAGTTGGCGATCCAACTGAATGAGTTGTTTGTGGGGCATACAGGATAATGTACACCACTTTATCGATCAAAGAGCCGCTGTTTCGCTGGATTCAGCAACAGACCGGGCTCCATATTACACAAGTCAACGAAGAGCCTGTGCTGCTTGCCCTCAAGGTGCTGGCCTCAGAGCAGCATGAAACTGTTGATGGTTATGCGGCTGGCCTGATCGACGGGAGGGTATACCCACAGCCTTTCTACGATGCAGTGACTACTCATGAGTCCTTCTTTCTCCGGCATCGCCGGCATATGGAGGTCGCTATTGAGACGGTGATCCAACCCCTGCTCAGAAAAGGGGTTCGGCCCCGTGTACTCTCTGCCCCTTGTGCACAGGGGGAGGAACCCTACTCTTTTGCGATGCTGCTGCAAGATTACGGAATCCATCCCGGAGAGGTTGAAATTGTGGCTACCGATATTGCAGCCAGCTCCATTCAGCAGGCGAAGCAGGGTGTTTATCGAAAGTACTCCTTGCGTCAGGTGCCGGATGATTTCATTCAACACCATTTTATGTACAAGAAGAATCTCTATCATGTCAATTCGCTGGTTCAGCGTGCTGTGCAGTTTGTCCGACTCAACCTGTTAGAAGAGTCACTGGCGCGCCTGGTGCCGGGGTTTCATCTGATCTTTTGTCACAATATGTTGATCTATTTTGACGCCCCAACCCGTAATCAGATGCTGGAGATTTTTTGTCAACTACTCGACCGTGAAGGGTGGTTGTTTGTGGACACAACAGAGGTGCCCCACGTCAGTGGGGTCTTTGAGGGCGATACCGTGCAGGGGGTTCGCGGATTCCATAAGCGAGGCATGAAACGTAAAAGTGGCAAGCTGAAAGCTCCAAGCTCCAAGCTACAAGCTACAAGCTTTATGCCGCAAATTTCATGCTCTGAACCATCTGTGGCCCCTGCACCGGTTATCAAACCCATTGAGAAAACAGCGTCTCGACCGAAGAGTGATGTACAAGAGAAGCGTCTCTCTGCAGAGCGGGCCTACCGGAATAAACAGTTTGATGAGGCGATCCGCCTCTATGAGCAGTTGATTGAACACCATCCACTATGGGCTTGCTGGGCAAGGGTTGGCAAAGCGAGAGTGTTGATTGATTCAGGGCAGGAGATGCAGGCGCTGGAAGAGGCCGGAGCCGCACTCTCCAGCAAAGAGATGACTGCGGGCCTCCATTTAACGAAAAATGATGAGGCTGATGCCCACGCCATCATTGCACTGGTACTGCGCAACAAAGGGATGCAGACGGAAATGTTGAAGCATATAGAGGTGGTTCGAAAACTGAAACCGGACCACGAAGTGCTGAGGATCACAACATGAAACTGCTATTTGTCGATGACTCTCCCACTGTCTGTGCCATCTATTCTGCGCTATTAAAGGGTGCCGGGTATGAGGTATGGGTTGCCAGAGGGAAGAGTGAGGGGGTTGAGTTAGCCCGTCAATACCGGCCCCAGATAGCCATTATCGATTTCTTTATGCCGGACGGGAATGGGGATGAACTCACCAGAGCGCTGCATGCAGATCCGGTGACCGCCCATATCGTTGTGGCGATCCACTCCCAGTTTCCGGATGTGGTCTCTCGGGCGCTGGAAGCTGGGGCTGTCGAGCTGATCGGCAAGGAGGATCCTCACGATCTTTTCCTGATGCGGGTGGCCGCCCTGCGCAAGCTGGTAGAGGGACTCTCTTTTCAACGGGATATCATCCGTTCCGTACATCATGAGCAGCATCGGCAGGAGGAGCAGGCTTTGCGTGTCCTGTTGGTGGATGACTCGGCAACCATCCGGGCCGTCTACGGCACTCTGTTGAGAGAGTCTGGTTATGAGGTGCTGGAAGCCGATTCACTGGCACTTGCAGAAGAGGTGGCTTATGCCCAACTGCCACAGTTGATGATTATTGATTATATGTTGCCGGATGGTCACGGGGATGAGCTGGTCCGGCGCTTGGTCCGTGACCCGAAGACCAGTGATATCCTGATGGTGATGTTTTCACAGCGCCAGGATGTGAAAGAGGCGGTGTTGAAAGCAGGAGCGGTGGACCTGATCTATAAAGATGATCCCAAGGAGATCTTTTTGAGTCGTATTGCCTCTCTGGAGCGCTATATCCGTGCACAGATGATTCAACGTCGTATCGAACAGGAGGTGATGGTTCAGGAAAATGAGATGCAGTTACGGTTGCATGACCTGGAGCAGGTGAAACAGGAGAAACGGTTTGTAGATCAACTTATCTCCTCGATTCCTGTCGGGTTGCTGGTGGTCAGTGAAGGGAGAGTAATCACTGCAAACCGGTGTTTTGCGGACCTTTTCGGTCAGGTGGCTGAAGAGGGTAGCTCTTTCGAGGCACTGATGGAGACGTTGCAGTTACCCCTCTCTGTGGATGAGTTTACCGGAGATTTAGGCAATGATAAGGAACTCAGGCTCCACAATGGGCAGGTATTGAAGGTCCATCATGTTGAGATTCATTCTGTTGAGAGTTATCAAGAGAAGATCACTTTATGGCTGTTCGATGATGTCACACAGTTGCGGCATCTGGAGGAGCAGGAGCAGTTTGCAGCCTTTCAGTCGGGTTTGATCGAGATGTCCTCTACCATTCTGCATAACATTGGTAATGCCTTGATGGGGGTGAACAATGCACTCTGGCAAATGGAGGAGGAGAGCGGTAAGCTGAAAAAAGTAGTGAAGGCGATGGAGATTGTTGCCTCACTGGTAAAGCAGAAAGTGGCCGAGATTCAGGAGCATCAGCAGACGGATGAAGAGATGGAACGTGCGGACAAGATCCTTCAGGTGAGTGTAAATCACATCCTGCCCGGTGTCGTGAAGCGAGTGGCGGATGAGGTGTTAAGGCCGATGACGGTGAGTATTAACCATATATCCGAGGTCATTCGTGTTCAGAGGAGTGCAGCAAAGCCGGAAGCGCAGCATGTACGTTGTGATGTCAATAAACTGGTGGATGATGTCCTGATTATGCAAGAGGCGGTATTGCAGAGAGCCGGTATTGCCATACATAGGGAGATGAGCGCAGAAATAGGGGAACTTCTGTTGCCTCGTAACCAGCTGCTACAGGCGATTAACAATCTGATTAAAAATGGATTTGAGGCAATTTTTGAGTTACAGAAACAGGGGGGGAAACGAGATGGGAAGATCATGGTATCCACCCGACTGGAAGCCGTTGGAGAGGGGGGTGGGGTTATTTTTACGGTGGAGGATGATGGTATCGGATTGACCGATGAACAGCGGGAAAAGATCTTCAGTTTCGGGTTCACGACCAAACAAGAGGGGAGTGGTTTCGGGCTTCATGCAACGGCCAATTTTATTGAATCCATGGGGGGGGAGGTCAAGATCGAGAGTGCCGGACCAGAGAAGGGGTGCCGAGTCTCTCTTTTTATACCAATAACGGAATCGTAGAGGGAAGAGATGAGTGAAAAATTGAAAATTCTGGCGATCGATGATGAGCAGGCAGTGCTGAATTCCTATCGAACACTGTTTCAGAAGAAAGCGGACAATACGGACCATAAACTGGATGAATTGGCCGCTTTGATAGATGATAAGCCTTCGAAAAGAGAGGCTGAACCGGAAAATAGCTTTGATATTGAGATGGTCCAATCGGGGCAAGAGGGAGTTGAAAAGGTTCGGCAGGAGCACTATTCCATCATCTTTCTGGATATGAGAATGCCGGGAGGGTGGGATGGGCTGGAGACAGCACGAGAGATTCGTGCTCTGGACCGGCAGGTACGTATCATCCTGATCTCAGCCTATATGGACCATACGCTGGAGAAAATCAGGAGGGAGGTTGGAGACAACTTTGCCTTCTTGCAAAAGCCGTTTGAGCGTGATGAGTTAATCCAGTTGGTATTGCTGCTCAGTAGTGACTGGCAGCGGGAACAACAGCTTATCGAGACCGAAAAGCAGCTTACGATAGCGCTGGAGAAGGCTGAACAGGCCAGCAGGGCGAAGGATGATTTCCTTGCATCGATGAGTCATGAGCTAAGGACACCGTTATCCTCGATATTGGGAAATAACGAGTTGTTGGCTGAGTTCGAGCTGGGAGAGTATCCGGAGCAGCTGATCCGTTCTATGGAGGTTTCCGGAAAAAGTCTGCTCTATCTGATCAACGATATTCTCGATAGCTCAAAGATCGCTTCCGGAATGTTTGAGATTGATGAGGTGCCCTATAATCCACTTGAACTGCTGGATGAGATGCAGCATATATTCTCCAACCGTGCGACGGATGCCGGAATAGCGTTTCGGATCGATCAGGAGCTTCCTTTCAAACGGATGCTGATCGGAGATGGGCGCCGACTGGCTCAGGTACTGATTAATCTACTCTCCAATGCGATCAAATTTACCAAACAGGGCGGCGTTTCGCTATCGATCCAACCAGAGGAAGCGGGTTCGAGTATCTGCTGGAGGATTGAGGATAGTGGAATTGGTATGGATCAAGAGACATTAGCCAGAATCTTCAAACCCTTCGAACAAGCGGATCGCTCGATCTCCGGCCGTTTTGGTGGCACCGGGCTGGGGCTGCATATCTCTTCCAATCTGGTTGAATTGATGAAGGGGCGTATCGAGGTCTCCAGTGAGCTGGGGAAAGGGTCACGGTTTGAGGTGATTCTCCCGCTCAAAGAGGGAGAGGATATTGATCTCCTCCAGCAGAAGAGGCGCAACACCAAATTGCCGCCCATGTCACTGGGTGGAAGGGTACTGATTGCCGAGGATACCCCGGAGCTACAGATCATCGAACGCCGGTTGATAGAGCCCTATGGGGTGGATATTGATGTGGCTGGCGATGGAAAGCAGGTTCTGGATATGGTCCTTCAGAGAGGCTATGATCTGATCCTGATGGATATGCAGATGCCGGAGATGGATGGTATTGAGGCAACCTATGCGTTGAGAGCGTTACAGGTGGAAACTCCGATTGTTGCGCTGACAGCAAATGTCATGCAACATCACCGGGAGCAGTTTGAGGAGGCAGGGTGTAATGGTTTTCTGTCGAAACCTATTGACCGCATAGCGTTACGAGAGGTCCTGTATCAGTACCTCTCCGAGAGTGATGTGGCCCTGCCTGTGGAAGACCCGGGGTTTGAGATTGATGATAATTTGTTGAACCTTTTTAAAGAGCGCTCCACGGAACTGCATCATGAGATGATTTCCGCTCATGAGAAGGGGGAGTGGCAGCAGGTCAGGCGGGTGCTCCATAATATTAAGGGGAGCGGGACCACTTTTGGTTTTCCGGAACTGACCACATTGAGTGGGTCAATTCTGAAACTGATCGATAGTGGAAATTTTGATATCGCTTCCAAGAACCTTACAGATCTGGATAGGGCACTTGCTAAGGTGGTGCATTAACCAGCAATTCAGGTTGCTTACAATCAAACTTATGCTGTTCGGGTACTAGTCATAAATTATGTCCACAATTTGCAGGAGTGACGAGATCATAAT
>Ga0066611_10001474_pt1 | contig 12869 bp, 9 predicted proteins | sample SaaInlV_DNA_200m_FD_60376 | JGI IMG/M metagenome (GOLD analysis project Ga0066611, IMG submission 60376) | Marine microbial communities from expanding oxygen minimum zones in the Saanich Inlet - SI075_LV_DNA_200m | ecosystem: Environmental > Aquatic > Marine > Unclassified | place: British... | reverse complement strand
GGTGCTGCTAAAAGAGTAATACAGCTTATTAGAAGATATTTTGGTATAAGAGATGAAGATTGTAGGGGGAAAGACGGTTGTCTAGCGATGCATATTGGTTTATGCAGAGGGCCTTGTTTTGACCCCGAAGGATATGAAAAATTAGTTAATGCTGCTAAAGGAGTATTGAATGGGAATGCAGGTAAATTAATTATAGATTTGAATAAAGAAATGGAGAACTATTCAATAACTTTAGATTATGAAAATGCTGCAAAAACTAGAGATTTAATATCATCAGTCCAGATAATTATTTCTCAACAAATTATTAATTCTAGATTTTACCAAGATTGCGATGCAGTGGGTTTCGCATATCTAAATGACTTAGCAGTAGTAGTAATACTTCATGCCAAGGATGGAAGAATACAGGGAGAAGTAAACTATCCATTGATTCATCGAGGAGATATTAGTGAATCTGTTTCACTAGTTCTTTCGGAACATTATTCAGATAGGAAGCCCCCTAAAGTAATACTTTTGCCTACACCAATTACAAATGTTATGCAACAATGGCTTGAGAATAGAAGAGGAACTAAAGTGGATGTAAGAATTCCAGTTAGGGGAGAGTTGGCAAAGTTACAGAAAATGGCAGAAAGAAATGCAGACATTCAACTTGTAAGACATAAGAATAAACGTTCAGGAAACTTAGAAAAGATTGCGGCTGATGATGGAGCGAAATTATTACAATTGGATTCATTGGATTATATTGTATGCTTTGATATGGCCCAAATCCAAGGTTCTGAGAGAGTAGGTGCATCTATTGTTCTCAGGAAGGGTAGGCCATCGAAAAAGGAGTATAGGACATATCGTGTGAAGACAGATGTATTAGATGATCTTAGAATGATGTCTGAAGTCGTTGAAAGATGGAGTAAAAGACAGGAGGAATGGCCAAATCTATTGTTATTAGATGGAGGGAAAACACATTTAGATACTATTCATAAAACCTTAGAACAAAATGGGATAGATGGCATGTTTCCAGTAGCAGCATTAGCAAAAAAAGAAGAAACAATATTTCGTAAAGGAAAAGAGCCTTTGATTTTAGATAGAAAAGGTAGAGTTCTAATTCATTCAAGAGATGAAGCACATCGATTTGTAAATAAATATCACAGGAAAAGGAGGGGGAAATCTGCACTGAAAAATCCGTTAGAAGACATAGATGGTTTAGGAGCGAAGAAGATACAGGCACTATTGATACATTTTGGCGGATATAAAAAAATAAAATTTGCATCTATTGAAGAACTAAGAAAAGTCCCCGGAATAGGGAAAGAAATGGCTGAAAAGATCTATTCAAAATTAGTTTAAGTAATTGGCTCGTCTAAATCATCATATTTTTCGAATTCATTGTCATCAAAAAATGACTCTTCAACCATTACAACAGGGGAATCCATAGCACCAAATTCAGCAACAGCAACTTCCTCGGTGAGTTGACTTTCTTCAAGTTCTTGTAATATCATTTTCTGCTTACGTTTTTCTTTACGATTTCTTAACAATCGAACCATTAATACGCCCAATAAAGATGAGTAAATTATCAGATGTGGCATTAATTCTATGAATATAAACTTCCAACTATACTCAATATTATAAGTTATGATATCTGAATTTTTTTTACAGTTATTCCACGATTCAGAATCAGGACAAATAGGAGTCAAATAAGTCAATACCTGTCGACCATTTGTCTCAGTAATATTTCCCAATCCACTAGAACTCTCAAATGAGGTCAACCGTAATTCATCTGGCATATGAATTATTATTAATGCCGAGGAACGAATAGTCCCGAATATTGTGTGTTCCATTATAGGAAATATTTCTTGTTGCATTTGAGATTTTTCAAAAGTAAGGCCGTAATCACTAGTAATAGGGCTACCAAACGGCCATTCAAAAAAATTCATAAAAATTGAATTAACATGTGAATGATGAACGTCTAAATTAATTTCATTATTTTTAGAGGCGATGCTCATTTCTGCATTTCTAATAGAAGCTGAGAAATTAATAGGATTCAAATCAGAGGGGGATACCGTATCGGGAATTTCATATATTTCTGATTCAGCAAAAAATGGTGTTGACTGTATATCAATATTTAATTCATATTCTCCGAATCCTAAGTCAATAGGGAAATTTGAAAACACATTTTCTTCAGATATTATGGGGAATAGCGAATTAAGATCGCTGGCAAATTTATCCATTCCTGAATTAGAAATAATTAAATTAATCTCATGACCATTTCCAAAATCTATTGGTGCAGTAATATCAGAACCACCTAAAAGTCCCGCTTCGGATATATTCGTAGATGTTCTTCGATCGCCAACCGCTATAGCTCTACGAATAAGATCTGATGGTATGGGTTCTAATTCAATACCATCCTGCCCTAAATCAATATTTACCCTATGAATTGACAAGGTTAATTGTGCTTCAAAGTTAATATTTATTTCTCCACTTAATTCATTAATTGCGATACTATTCAGGAAAACTTCGGCTGTAGATGTGATACATGTAATCTGCTTAGATGAACATAATAAATCACTTGAAGTGTCTTCACAAGGGTTAGAGGTTAGACAAATTGGGTGCTGCCAATCGAAATTTCTAGTTCCTTCGAAACCAATTTTAGATATCTCTTGAGAATTAAAAGAAGATTGAATCTCTAGAGTAGAACGGTCTCCTTTTGTAGATTTAATCCATTCTGGGAGAAATAGTTCCAAATTAATATTAGTATTAGGAAAATCAGTGGGGATTATATTCTGTAACCAATTAGGATTATTGTTAAACTCGACCTCTATGATACTCATGGCGGCAGCTAAATCTTCATCATTTATTATTGAAAAATCAAGCGTAGAGACATCCCCTAAACTAGAATCTAACATGTTTTCAATTATTTCTGAAATTCTTACTTGAACCGGTTGAGAGCTTGATTGGATATAAATCGGGTAATTTCCAGACATTGCTTCGACACCATCTAGGCAATATCTAACCTCCAATGGTTCGTCACAAGTTTGGCCGGAGATATGTCGGAAATCTAATCCACCGTTTTGGTCAGGTGGAGTGAAATTAGGTTCAATAAACTGAATATCAGAACCAAATAATTCTGAAAGTGCTGAAGAAATTTCTTCAATTGGAATTCCGTCAAGAAGACTAGAAAAATCTTCATCTAATTCATTATTTATCATTCTAATACCGTCTGAAGTGATAAATGGAAGATTCATATTGCCATCATCAAATTCAATTAACCAATCATTCAAGGTATCAGAATCAAGATGATGAACAGATAATTCCATTATAATTTCTGTATTTAAAGAATCTCTGGCATCAATCAAGATATCAATAGTCAAGGCAGGCTGATCATTAGGAATTGACAACACAGAAAGTTGATCACGATTCTTTATTCTAGTAGTAAGGTTTAATGAAATACTAGATTCTATAGATTCTGGTTGAGTATTATCAAGAGATAGATGACCATAAGACTGAGGAGGTTGATTGGGATAATTCTGAGTAAATAATAAGCCAGGACTTTCGACTTGGTATACTGTAGAATAATCAGGAGGGTAAACTGTTAACTCAACATAATGCCCAGCTATTGCTTTAGCATTGAATGAAGAACTGATATCCCCCCCCATAAGCAATAAACCTCTCATCATTCTATCTATATCGCCAGTATCTTCATTGAGCCCTATTTTAGAAGGACTAAGAACTAAGACAAAAACACCTCTAAAACAAATAGGGGGATTGAATGGATCGTTAGAAAAACCATTAACTTCATCGATGGAATCTAGAGATTTAGTGTATGCACATTGAACATCATTCTCTGAAGAAAAATCAATACTAGATATTGTATTAAGAATTGAATCTTCAGTATAATCAAAATTGTCTTCGACATATTCTCTCATATTTGCCTGTATTAAGGATAACATTCTTTCTTCTACTGATATACCATTTCTCTGTAAATCAAGATAGTTTCGAATAAAATCTGCCGGTATACCATCTTCAATGGTACTATCCCCCTCGAGATTTAGATCTTCTAAATTCAAGTCTTGACGTGAAAGTTCGTGTATTGCTGTAGATATCGTTAGTGATACCGTTTCAGCATCATCCACATTAACTGTAATTGAAGACTTAATCCATTCATCTGTAGACGAGCCATCTAAACTAGATTGGTAGTCATCACAAACTCCCTCAATACTATTCCATGTTGAACAAATATCATTTGTTACTTCGGGCTCACCAGGAGGAGGTGATGCCAAAGAAACGGGGCAGATTAACAACAAAACTAGTAACACCACTAGACGTTGCATATTATTATCCAAAAACTCATCTACCATAAGTCTGAATCCATCCTGCATCTCGGATAGTGTGAATGAGTGCACCTAAGCCCCACTTGCGACTTCGTAAAATGATTGAATCATATCTCATTTCAGAAGGCAAAGATTCAGAAAATATATCTTTACTAATTGATAATATTCCTAAGAGATGGGAAAAATTCTCAGACATCGTGTTACTACCTAACTCATCCTTCAGAGGAGATGACTGGGGGGAGATAATTTCCGAAAAATTTTGGATATCTATATGTAATGTTTTAGAGGTTAAAAGATTGGCAAGATTAGGAGAAATTGTAGGAGACAAACGTGAATCAACAGTGGAAATATTAGTTGGAGATAATGACTGGGTCATTAGGAAAGAAAGTGGAATTAACTATGGTTATCCTTTGACTAAATGTATGTTTTCTTCTGGTAATATAAACGAACGACGAAGGATGGGAGAAATCGTTTCTAAAAATGAGATTATTGTTGATTTATTTTCTGGTATTGGATATTATACGTTGCCAATTTTAGTAAAAAGTAAAGTAAAGCATGTCTATTCATGTGAATGGAATATAAATGCAATAAATGCTTTGAAATTTAACCTAAAAGAGAATAAAGTAGAGAATCGATGTACTATTTATGAAGGAGATAACCGGGAAACTACTGGGAACTTATCTAATATTGCAGATAGAGTATTATTGGGCCTCCTACCTACAGCAGAGAAATCATATGATATCGCTTTAAATTGTCTGAAACAAAGTGGAGGAATTCTCCATCTACACGGACTAGCACCAGCTAATAATCATCAAGAATTAGTTGATAAAACTACTAAACTCCTAGAAAGTTTAGATTACGACTACAGGGTCAAAAATGTCATCATCAATAAAATCAAATCATATGCTCCTCATTGGGATCATTTAGTCTTAGATATTGAAATTAAAAAAAAATAATCTTAACTTTACAAGCATTATGATAATTTGCTATTGCCTATTCGCAGTACCAATGGATGAGGTCTTGGATGCCGAAATTGTCGAAGAAAACCTATTTTCTTTAATTCCAAAAGATCCTTCTTTTTTATGGGTGAAGATTGAATCATTAGTTTTGAAAAATAAAAAGTTAATGATTTTGATGTCTACTATTCTAGTTACAAGTATAATTATTAGTTCTACGATTTGGTCTGCTGCGGGTCCAGGAGGTTTTAGTAAATCTGATTATGAATGGTGGGAAACACCAGTAAATGAACGATATAATATGGAATTAAATATGACAGGCTGGAGAAGTCAACTTCCAGTTGAGGGATTATACTCATGGACGGGACCAACAGAATACTATGTAGAAGTTGATTTGCCGATTTCAGAACAAGACGTTGGGTATCCTGGACCTGCTCTAATGCATGTTTCATTATGGATGCCAGATGTTCCGAATGGGACAAAAGTTCCCGTAATAGCAACTGTACATCCTTACTATGATTTTGGGGGAGAGGGAGTTTTAGGGGATGACTCTAATCCTAATACTATACCTGATGCAGGTGTTGGTTTGTGGGTACTAGAAGAATTTGTACCTCATGGTTATGCTCTTGCACAAATTTCAACATTTGGTACCGGTAAATCAACTCATTGTCAAGATGTAAAAGGACTTGGTGAACAAATTGGGATTCAAGAAGCAGTTCATTGGCTCGGAGAACAAGAATGGTCGAATGGTAATGTGGGACTAATGGGTAAATCCTATGCAGGAACTACAAATTGGGAAGCCGCACAGAATCCTTCGGAGCACCTCAAAACTATTGTGCCAATATCTGGATCGATTGGCGTGCAACAAATGTTCTATCGAAATGGTTCTAGTGAAGCTAGAGCTATGCTGTATGATGTACTTTATGAAGGAGCAACTACTGATGCTACAAGCGATGATATGAGGTTCTGTACAGATGATGCCATCGGCCCTCTGAGTCCATTCACTACTTGGTTGGGCGCTGGTCTAGGAGGAGACGAATGGAATGACTATTGGGATGAAAGATACCACTTACAAGATGTCATAGATAATTACAATGGGAGTGTATACATTGTTTGGGGGTTACAAGATTGGAATGTTGACCCATACCATGCATTTCCAACTCATCAACTATTGAAAGATGCTGGGATTAATGTTCGAACGATTTCTGGTCAATGGGGACATAACTATCCCGATCAACCGAGCGTACATGAAGGATTAGAATCAGGATATGGGGCTGAAGCATTTCCAAGTGTAACAAGAATGGATTGGGCAGTTGAGTTATTTCCATGGTTTGAATATTATCTAAAAGATATAGGGGAAGAACCAGAATCATACGTTCAGGTACAACGAAATGATGGAAACTGGCATATTGAAGAAACATGGCCGGCAGAAGATACTGTGAATATTCAATATGCGATTGCAGATTGGGATGGAGGCATGTCAGGGACTGTTAATTCTCAACAGTCGATGACTATTACCAGTCAACCTTTAACTGAAGATACGCATATATCTGGATTACCCACATTACATATTGATGCAAGGACAAATACTTGTAATGGCGGGCAATTATTTGTAACAATGTTTGATGGCACTTCGGGATTGAGATTAGGGCATGCAACTATGGATGTAAGGTATAGAGATGGGGGATATGATGCGAAGCCAACTTCTCCTATGACAAGTTATAGGATGCTAATGGAATTCAATCCGATGGACGTTATTATCCCTGAAGGACATACAATTCAACTGGTGGTAACTGAAACCGGAGAGGACTATTTGCCATCACCATGCGCCACTCTGGGAATGACAATATTTGCAGGCTATCAAGTCCTAACACTGCCCACTCTAGATCGTCCGAACGATCATAAAAATTGGTTCAATGTTCCTGCTTGGTGGGAAGAATAATTGGTATATTTTCCAACTTCCCTAGACATTCTTTATGAAAATAATTGCTACGAAATTTCCGAGTACTTTTCCTCACAATAAAACCACACTTAGAACAAGTCCATGCCCACTTAGACTTACTATCTTGTAACTCTCGAGTTAATTTCTTTCCAATAATATTCATTTCTTTCTTATTAGGCCATAAATTTTCAATAATACGAAACTCTCTATTGTGAGTGAAGTTTCCGAGACAATGAATATATTCATGGAAAAGAACAAATTCAGCATAATCAAGATATTTTTCTTGAAATAAGTTACGATTTAGACGTACTCTACAATTGTTAATACTAATCCTCTTAGATTTATCTAAATTAGTTGTAAGGCCATGGCGAGAAACTGAATTTTTAGAGAGATAGGATAGTTCTATTCTTGATAAATTAGACAACTCGATATCGCTAAAGATTCCATTACCTGAATTATCAGAAAAACATCTCATTTTAGAAATAACTATTCCCCGTAATTGATGAAAATCTGGAACTAGGTATTGTTCCATAGTAATTTCTCATCTATTATTCTTTGATAAAAATATGCTCTCTATAGTAAGAAAGTTCGTTAATACTGCCACGAATATCTCCTAGTGCTCTATGGCCAGAATTATTCTTCCACTTAGGTAATTCAGGATACCATCTTCTTACTAATTCTTTGACACTAGTAACATCGACACTACGATAATGAAAAAATGAGTGAAGGGTTGGCATGTATCTCCTTAGAAAACGTCGATCTTGACCAATGGTGTTACCACACAAAGGCGGTACACCAGCTAAGCAATGTAGCTGCAAAAATTCAAGAGTGGCGAATTCTGCATCACTCATACTAGTTTCGGAATCTCTAACTCGTTTTATCAAACCATTCTCTGTATGATGAGAAACATTCCACTCATCCATTTTAGCTAAATCCTCTTCCGATACAGAAATCGCGAAACTAGGTCCCTCTGCTACTATAGAAAGATCTGCTTCAGTAACAATGGTTGCAATCTCAATGATTGTATTTTCATAAGGATCTAATCCGGTCATTTCAAGATCAATCCATACCAGCCGGTCTTCAACCATGATGCTCGCGAGAACACTTCAGTCTTATGAGTTATGATTGAGCATCATTATGATAATGAATGAGTTGTGCGGAGGTCTATGAGTGGTGTAGGATATATACAGATACTCAAAAATAATCACTCTTTTCGTCGTTTATTTATAGCACAAGAATTGTCCTATATTGGAGATTGGTTCACTGTTATTGCACTATTCATATTAGCAGGAGAAGCAAGTGATAATTCACCTCTAGCCATAGCCGGAGTTTTAGCAACAAGGAGTTTTTCATTGGCTGCAATGACTCCTTTTACAGGTATGTTAGCTGATCGTTACTCTCGTAAAGGGCTGATGATTTGTTCTGATTTAGCAGCTTTTATTGTTTTGGCTATAGTATTGCAATTTGATTTGTTATATACTGATAATAAACTGTTATCAGTATATTTTCTAGCAGTTGCAATGGTGGCGGCTAAATCTATTTTCGATCCTGCACAATACGCCTATTTACCAAATATTTGTAATGATGATGAACTACTAACTGCTAATGCCCTAGGGTCTGGTGGCTGGTCAATTGCATTAGGTGTAGGAGCTTCTATAGGTGGTTTGACGATTGCAGAATATGGTATAACAGTCGCATTATGGATAGACGCACTAACATTCCTTAGTTCAGCAATTTGTATCATGACGCTTCCTTTTGGCGGTCCTGATACAAGTGAACGTGAAAATATGACTCCGAAAGTTGTTACCAAGGATATTACTGATGGTTGGAAATATATTCTTCAAAATCCAGAAGTTAGAAGATTAGTAATCGCTAAGGCGCTGTGGTCTTCAGGAGGAGGAGCACAAATCTTTCTCTTGATAATGATAGGGATAGAGGCTGACTTTGGAGATATTGCGGCAGGAATAGGTATTCTATTCATGGCCAGAGGATTTGGTTCAGGATTCGGCCCTATGGCGGGAAGACCATTGATGAGAAATAAACTACTAAGACCATACTTGATAGGTTTAGCAGTAGGAATCTCTGGAATATTTTATATCATCATTTCATTGATGCTACCATATGGTTGGAATAATTTACTACTGGTTATGGTATTTATATCACATGCATCCAGCGGTTTCAATTGGGTTCAATCAACAACCTTGACTCAAGAACGTTCTGGAGATGAATGGAGGGGGAGAGTTGCGGGTGCAGATTTCCTCGCACTAACTCTTATGATGGGTATTTCTGCGATAACAGCAGGTTTTATTCTTGAAAATGAATTCCTTCAATTAAGAGAAGTAATAGCTTTGTCTGCTCTTATTCAAATTATTATGGGTATAGGATGGATTGTATTGGCTTCTCCTAAAGAGAAAGTTATATTTAATTTAGAAGATACTGTGCTCAACCTATAAATCGTTGAAGTGCAACTAAGACAACGATAGGTGCTATTGAAAAAATAATATCTCTCATTAATGATCGAGAAGAAGCTTGAACCTGTTTTGTAATACGTTCTCTAATTTCTGTATCAATTTTTTCAATCATTCCTGAGGCAGGATCTTTAGCCTTAATTAGAACTTCTTCAAGCATATCAACACCCTTGTCAAGAAGATTGGTGATAATATCTTGTAATGGATTCGTTTTTTCCGGCTTATGAACTCCATCGGTATCTTCTGAGATATCAATAACCTCCCTCCAAGGACGAGGTATTGTAAACTCATCAACAGTTTTGAGAAATTCACGGCCAATTACAGCGCCCTCGACAATAGCTTTAGCGGTAGTCAAATTATACTTTGCAATTGTTTGAATATTTTTACGTGAACGAGTTACCTTACCAAAATCTACAACTAACCAAATTATACCTGCTAAGATCAATAAGAATATTCCGAAATCAGGAGTCTCTTCCCAACTTTTCCATCCAATGTCGCCATTTATAACTAATCTAGCGGTTAATGCAATTAAAGCAGGTAAAATGAATGAAAGAATCTCATTCATAACAATCTTCCAAAAGCCATCGACTGGTAATTTCTTCAATCTACCTAGGAACCATTTCACATGTTGAGTTCTATCTCCTGGTGGAGCATATGTATTAACTAAATCAATCAATGGAGGGGCAATGAGAATTAAGCGTAATAAAAATGGAATAATTAGAAGCAATAAATATGCTTCCCAGGGAGACTCAGGAGGGAGGCTAGGGAAATATATTGCATCCGACATAATACTGACTGATACACCGTCTACCATGAATGTCACCCCTTCACTATCTAGATATTCTAGATAGCGTATCTGCCTGATTCGACGCTGTTCTGAGGAATAATATTGCTAAAATTGCCGAAGTTATGAAAGCCGTGCCGATATAATGATGAGTATTAGTCATTAGAATCGCTATACCAATTAGTGACGAATATGAGATTACTTGACAAATAATTAATAATCTTTCCAACATAGCATATTCTAGTTCGTGCATACCATCGAACTCTTGAATATATGAATTTATTAAGAAAAATATAGCTTGGAAGGGGAGCGCTGCAGCTAATATTGTAAGTCCTGTGATTACGACCATGTCGGGATTTGATGGATCTAACTCTAATCCCTGGAATAAAATATTACCAGTATTCAGACCTATTATTGACGCATGAATTGTCCATGCTTTGTCATAAGAGGATGAGTCATCATTGTTCGCCCTCGCTGCCATAAAGAGCATTGCACTTTCTTCAATAGTTGAATATTACCCTAGATAAAACATATAATATTAGCATTAGTTGACATAAATGAATAATTCAAGTAGGAATTATCTATTTGTATAATGAAGCATGTTTCGCTCTTGTTTTAGAAATTTTAGGACCGACAACCATTGAACAATATGGATTATTAGGATTGTTTGCAAAATAATTATGATGAATATTTTCGGCAACAAAGAAGTTTATCAAAGGACTGACTTCAGTCACTATATCGTCTACAAAGTTTTGCTGGAGATACCCTATTACCTCTTCGACATCTTTTAGTTCTTCATCGTTTTTATAGAAAATAACACTTCTATACTGAGGCCCTATATCATTTCCTTGACGATTTAATTGAGTCGGATCATGGCAAGTAAAGAATACTTCAAGTAATATTCTTCTAGGAATAATTTCTTCATTGAAAGTCACCTCAACAACTTCTGCATGCCCACTTTTCTTACTGCACACCTCTTCATAGGTTGGATTGTCAGTATGACCACCACTATATCCAGGAATAACTTTAGTCACTCCTTTTAATCCTAATAATGCGCCTTCAACACACCAGAAACAGCCACCACCTAGGACTATAGTATCCAATATATCATCTCCTATAATTTGGAGCTTCACGAGTAATTTCTACATCATGAACATGTGATTCAGATAATCCAGCATTAGTTATACGGACAAAGTCACAATTAACTTTCATAGAAGATATATCAGGATTTCCAGTATATCCCATACTTGAACGCAGACCGCCAGTTAGTTGATGAATTACATTTTCTACTGGACCTCTAGCAGGTACTCTTCCTTCGATTCCTTCTGGTACGTACTTACTTGTGTCACCCTGTTCTGATTGGAAGTAACGATCATGAGCACCTTTACTCATCGCACCTACCGAACCCATTCCTCGATATACTTTGTATGATCTACCTTGGTAAAGAATAACTTCGCCAGGAGCTTCGTCAGTTCCTGCAAGAACACTACCTACCATCACACAATCCGCACCAGCAGCAATTGCCTTCGCAATATCTCCGCTGAATTTAATTCCACCATCAGCAATTACAGGTATGTTTGATTTCTTACAAACAGAAACCACACTTTGCACAGCAGTTAGTTGAGGTACACCAACTCCAGAGACTATCCTTGTAGTACAGATAGAACCGGGACCGATCCCTACTTTTATTGCATTTGCACCTGCAGAGATTAATGCCTCTGCAGCAGCTCCTGTAGCCACATTTCCTGCAATTATTTGTGCTTCTGAGCCTGCCAGTTCACGTATCTTTGCAACTGTGTGTAAAACCCCATGGGAATGTCCATGGGCTGTATCGACAACAACTACATCTGCTCCGGCTTCAAACAAGGCAAGAGCCCTAGCAATTCCTTTTTCACCAGTTCCTGTCGCTGCAGCAACTCGTAAACGGCCATGATGATCTTTACATGAATCGGGGTTATCTCGACTACGTTGAATATCTCTTACAGTCATCATTCCCGCACATTTCCCATCAGAATCTACAACTAATAATTTTTCAATACGATGTTGATGAAGTAATTTCTTAGCATATTCAGAATCAACATGCTCTGGAACAGTTACTAACTCTGTAGTCATCATAGAAGAAACTAATTGCTGATCATCATCTACAAATCGAATATCTCGATTTGTAATAATACCGACTAATACCTCATTATTATCAATAACAGGCAAACCAGAGAAACCGTGTTTATCTTTCAATCGACGCATTTCTCCAATCGTTGTATCAGGTGTTATAGTAATAGGATCAAGAACTAAACCTGACTCAAATCTCTTGACTGAATTAACTTTAGAAGCTTGTTCTTCAATACTCATATTACGATGAATGACACCGATTCCACCCGCCTGGGCTAAAGCAATAGCCATACG
>Ga0066611_10001469_pt1 | contig 12893 bp, 6 predicted proteins | sample SaaInlV_DNA_200m_FD_60376 | JGI IMG/M metagenome (GOLD analysis project Ga0066611, IMG submission 60376) | Marine microbial communities from expanding oxygen minimum zones in the Saanich Inlet - SI075_LV_DNA_200m | ecosystem: Environmental > Aquatic > Marine > Unclassified | place: British... | reverse complement strand
AAACCCAGTATTACCCAGTAACGTAACGTTTTTTTTATAGCACAAACCCTCTTTTGGGTTTTGAGAACTCAATGCATACGCAGGAGAATTACTACTCTTTAATTCATCTATAAAATTACTATCACCAGAAAAAAATAATTTTTGCCAAAATAAGACCTGCCTCATTACAGACACAACTGATTTTCCTTCAATACGTGATGGTAAAAATAGTATGTGTCCTTTTTTGACATGGATTTGAATTTGATGGGCTATTTGATATGAAGTACTAAATTGATTCGGTAGATCAAAAGGCCCCAAAGTTTCAGTTAATTGTTGATAGGATTTTACATGAGTATCAGAAATAAATTTAACTCTGGGGATAGTAAATACAATTAAAATTATGGATAAATTTATAGAAAGAATTACAAATAAAAATCTTCTTACATGATTAGATTCAATTGCAAAATTAATATTAAGTAAACTAAATACAAAAAAAACAAATGCGGGGTATATGGCTAAAGTACCTCGTGTATCTGATAAGTTGATAGAGTTTCCTGGCTGGTTAAATGTATTGTGAATGTAATTTAGTAAAGTAGGCCATTTAAGACCAGAATATGCATATAAAAAAAATTGTGTTAATAAAAATAAAAGAATAAAAACGCCGAGAACCTTTTCCGCTAAGGCTAATTGTCCCAATTTTTTGGTGAAGATAAATAATATTAAAAGAAAAGTTCCTGCAAAGAAAATATGAACAGAAAATAATCTAAAAATTCTGATTGTAATTATGTTCCATAGTAAAATAATTTGGGGTATGAGGTAGAACAAGCCTAGTAAACAAATAACAAAAAATATAATGACTATTACTTTTGAAACTTTATAAGATAATCGAACTACTCCTAATAAAGTAAGTCCAAGAAATAACCAAAATCCGGAACATACAAATATCAGTTGCTTTATTGTACTATCAAGTGGGCTATTAAAATTTAAAAGTACAATAAACCACAAGGAAGGAATAAAAAGTGTTGCACAACCAAATCGGCATATAATGCCTTCTCTTTCTCTAAGGTGGTTTTCATTTCTATCAATCATAAATACTAATAAAAATAATGGTAATATAGAGAAAAGTATGAACTCAGGCCTTGTCCAACTGGCAAATCCAAATAAAAAACCACTTAATAAAGCGATAGATTTGTTTTGATTATCATTAAAACTATTAGAAGATATTGCTATATTTTTAATTAGGCTAAACCAAAATAATATACCTAGCGTGAAAAAAATTGCTGCGGTCAAATCTAGAAAAGGAAGAAAACTATGCCACCAAAGATAGGGAGTTGTACCTAAAGTAAGAGTGCAAAAAATAGCAGTTTTTGAATTATTTGAGTGATCCCATATCCTGTGAAAAAAAACAACAATTAAACAGAAGTATAGAACTGGGAAAATAATTGGAAGTCGTTCGATATCTCCAGATAGAAGCCAAGCATAGAGGAGTCCAATCATTGGTGGATATTGGCGCAATTGAGAAATAATTCTTTCTGAATCGAAACTCGCTTCGTGGAAATAAACCATCCCTTTGACATGGTACCAAATTGCATCTGCTCCAGTGACTGGAAAATACATTGCAAAAAACACAGAAAAAGAAAAAAGACTTGCAAGTATTCCAAATGTCTTAGTGTAAAAAAATAATTCTTGTTTGAATTTAATGTTAATGTTTAAAAATGGATTTGACTGAAGCGAAAGAAACAGAATCAAAGCAAGAAAAACTGATGTTGTAAAAATTAATTGATGACCAATGGCAGGCTGAATTTTCAGCCATATAAGAAAAAATATAAACAGCGTTTTAATACTTACGCTAAGAAGAACTGTGAGTGCAATTAGTTCACTTCGGGTATCAATTATTTTAAGGCGAGAAATAAAAATTCCCGAGATAATCGCTATCATTAGCATGTCTGCTAAAAACATTTAGGCACCATTTTTTATAAACTGAGGAATTAAAAAATACTATTAAATATAAAATGATACAAGGTAAGAAAACAGAAGATACATATAATTAACTAATGCAATATTTAAAAAAGTAATATCTAAATATTACTAATCCTCGTAAAGTCTTTATTTAAATTCTCAAAAATTGCTCTTCTTTATCATTTAAAAGTCAATCGCCTCGGATGCCCCTAACTCCAAAAACATACTTAGAGTTTCTACTCATGCTTATAGGCATTTCTTTAAAAATTTGAGCAATTTGGTCCCGCTTATTTTCACTAAACTTTAACTCTAGAATTACAGAAAATGGGAGGATGGCTTTGCGGCTAAGATTTGGAGAAGAACTATAGCGTTGATCAAATATCTTTAGTCCTGTATCTAGTGTAATTCGAATGGCTTGATCTCGGTCGATAAAATAGTTTCTATTGTAAGAATTAATTAATATCGGGGCTGGATTTTCTTGAAAACGGCATCGTGCTTCATGAGTTAAAGAACCTTTTAATATTTTTAAAAAAGTTGCCCAATCTGTATTCTTGTTTAATAGATTAATTGAAAGCTTATAGCTATCCTTCCATGTGTAATGATTTTTACGATTTTTAAACTCTAAAATCCCGTGCTCTGAAAAAAAGGAATCTCCATACCACCGGTAACGTACTTTAGTTCTGGAGCTAAAGCCCGATAGAGTCTCCCAAAAAGAACTATAATCTTGGGAGTCAAAATAAATGTTATTAATAATTCTGTCTGGATAATGTATAAAAAAACCATATGGATGGTGCTTTATCCAGTGAAATATTCGATGGTACTCGATTTCTGTGGCCGTATATTTTATTTCCAACCTTGCTTCTTGTGGAATTAAGCCTTGTTTCATTGTATTCCTGACTTCATTAAAGTTTTATAAAGTTTATTGACATCGAAATCAGTTGGTTTAACGGTTATTCCATTCAAGGTTAATTTGTTCTTATGTTGAACCAAAGCATTTAGAGTTAATTTTTTGAAAAGCATATTTTCTGCATTCAAAGTTGCTGAGGGATAAACAGGTTTTTTTGTATATGCCATTAATCCTGCTAATTTTGTTTCCATAATTATTGAATCTTGAACTGTCACGTGTGAGCCATCTTTGCTAACTATACCAACACCTGCTTTTGTAATAGATAATTTCGAGCTGGTTAAAGAACTTTCCTCACCTACAGATATTGCTTTATCAGCAATATTAAAAAACTTAGTTCCTGTGATGGAAACTTGTGCCCCACTCAAATCTATACCGTCTCCTCCTCCAGCATGGCCAAGGTTTTCAAAAACTCCTCCTGTAACAGTACCATTTGAAAAGTCTGCATCCAATCCATCAGAAATAGAGTTTTTGATATTAACCTCTATTAAATCAAAATTTGATCTAACTATATTTAGGGTATCTTCAGAACGATTCTCCGAGAAGGTAACATTCTTTAGATAAACATCTGACTCATAAAAGGTAACTCCCGCTGTGACTATCCGGTTATCCTTTTTAATACCATTAGTATTTTTAATGTGAGCATGAGACCAATAGGAGGGACTCTTAGATTTCATGACAACGATACCTTGCCAAAAATTGCCCTCAAGGGAGTCATTTTTTCCTTGAAGAACTACAGGCCTACCTTTTTTTCCTTTTATAGTTACAGGGCCTCGAGCAAGCAATCCTGAATTAGATTTAAAGGATAATGTTGTTCCTTGGGTCAATATTAGCTCGAAATTCTCTGGGACCACCAACCATGAGTTAACTTCCCAATGGCCTGGTGTAACGTGCAATATTTTTCTTTTTCTGTCTATATTTAAAAAGGGGTGTTGAGATAAAGTTTTTCTTATAGTTGGCTGGGGAACTATTTGATTATTTATTTTTGAAAAATAAGGAACTGACTTGATAGTTTGGGACGTGCTCTCTCCCTTAATATTAACTTTAATAATAAAAGAAGCACCTTCCAAAGTATTATTACTTTGTAAATGAATTTTTTTTATAGTTGGCTGACCACCTTTTTCAGAGGGAGCTAATTTAAAAGGAAATACAAGACTTTCCTCAAATTCTGTATTTTTATTGGGGGAATCAGTTAATTGAATATCAGAAACGATAACTTCATAAGGTAATGGGTTCTGGAGCTCGAGATAATAGTCTGCTTCATTTTTAACATGATAGATCTGTAGAATTTTGGGATATAATAGTTTTTTTGATTTAAAATTTTTAATTTTTATTTCTGCCCATTGAATAAGCAGACTTAAATCGATTCCTTCCAACCAAAAATATTCTTTATGTAGAGCCTTAATATTTTTTTTGGCCATCTTTTCTACCCAATTAGCGGTAGTTCCATTCTTGGCTTCTTGAATAAGTCTCACTAGGGTTTTAATGTAAATACTTCTTATAGAATCGTCTAAAATTTTGATGACTATAGGCTCGGAAGTTGGGTCATGGGCAGGCTTTTGGTTGTACGCAATACCAGCATCAAAGCCTATCGGTTCAAGATAACCCGTGATTGAGTTGTAGTAAAAGCGTAAGTTGTGCCACCTAAGCCCATGCCAGGCGCCCCAAAAATCTGCAGTAGCAATAAAACGGCCCATCAAAATTGGGTCAAATACTTGAGAGGATTTTAAAGTTCCATCAACAAAGGCTCTTAGCAATTTTGTCGCACTCTCAAGCTCGTGGGTAAGCTTTTTGGAACGTTTAATACGGTTAAGACGAAATGGTTCTATTGAGGCATTTTTATAGTTATCATAAACACCGTCAAATCCTCGCTTTTTAAAAACTTTTGATTCAGCTAACCAAACCATTGATTCGTCGAATTTAATAATCACACCTTCTCTTCTCTCTTGTGACTCTAATAATTCTTTTGAAAAATGTTCTTCTAAGGCCATGATCCCCATGTTTTTACCATTAACTGTAAGGTCCACAAATGAATGTCTTGGGGCCAAAATATTTTCTCTTTTTAGAGCTTCAAAAAACAAAGCATCTCCGTCATAAATACGCGCTTGGGGATTTTGCAAGGAAAACCGACGCATTCCTAAAAGATGGTCGTCACCTTTCACGTGAACTCTAAAAGACATTTTATTGTCATTCGAATCACGCGCCCAATCTCCCTTGAGGCGTAATTTAACTTTTACAAAACGACCTTCATGTGTAATTTTTGCAGGGACATAATCATCATCACTTGTGATTAGAACACCTTTATGTAAACTTTCTTTACGTTTTTCTTGAAGTTTTCTAAAGTTTTTAAATTTTATATCTAAATAAATCTCCGGTAGGTCCGACCCTCTAATATAGGAATTTATCAATCTATATGGTCCTAAAGTGATAGATTTAAAAATTTTTTCCACTGCGTTCTCAGCCGATAATTTAATGAAAATTTGAGGATTTTTATTGATCATAAAAATCGCAAGAAAAAAACAAAAAAAGATAGAAGCTAATGCAGTGAAGACTAATTGTTTAGGGCTAGTTGTCAAAGGTGATAATTGATGTTCCTGAATAGGTGGACTATTTTTTCGAAACTTTGAAAAAATATTTATCCAAGATTTATTTTCCTGCTTTCGACCTTTAATAATCATGTTGATTAATCGACAGGAATGCGACTTTGATCAAGGAAGGTGACACCGATACCAGAAAATGTAGCGTGTAACTCATCAACCAAGTTAGATAATTTATCAGGGTTTTTGATATCAATAAAATAGGTGGCCTCTAGGCTGCTATCTCTGGAATCAATTCGTCGCAAATCAGAGACTGTCACATGCTTAGAGATAAGTTCATTAAGCCTACCTAAAAAAAGTTCAGGTAAAACTTCTTTATTTTTGATATCTATAGAAAGGTATAGGTTCTTACTTTGAGAGTCATCTCGCCGAGTCCATTTAAATAAAGCCATTGTCACAAGAATTACTAAACTTGCAAAAACCGTAGGCAATGTTTGGTCAGCTCCAAGACCAAGCCCCATAGCAATCGCAATAAATAAATAGGCAAGTTCTTCTGGTTCTTTAATAGGGGTCCGAAACCGAACAATTGATAGTGCACCTACTAGACCTAAGGATAGTGCCAGAGATGATTTAACTATTGTAATAATTAAAATAGTTGTTAACAAAACAAATGGGCAGACATGCTGAAAATCTCTTCTATTGGTCAAGGCCGAACTAAAATACTTAAAATGTAGCCTAAGGAGAATAGACAAGAGAATGCCCACTCCTAAATTAATAAATAAAGCGGTAAGAGACAAAGGTGCGGTAGCGGTCAAACCTAAAGCTTGTTGCATTTAACCCTCCTTCAAAATTCTATTTCTCGAAAACAAGTGATGTGAATTTAAAAAATAGTAAAATGTTGGTGCCTCAAAAAATTAAGCGGATGATAAGTGGCGCGGTTCTATCTATTTTGATATAAAACCAAAAAAATTCAAAAAAACTTCTTGTTTATAAAGTTCTAAAAATACGCAAACTGTCAAATTATACAAATAAGGTTACTATCGGTTTATAGACCTTCTATATTTTTTTTCAAGATAAATTTAGATTTTTTTTTACAAAATTTCAATGTAATTAATCCACGCTTAACGGGGAGTAGTTTTTTTAGGCTAGTTTTTCTTGATTGATAAAATTATTTGTTTTATTTGTCTCTTTTGTTATTGGGATTTTTTTCCCTCTGAATGCATCTTCTGCTTCTTGAATTATTTGCCCTGTACGGAAGGTGTGCTTGCCTGAAAAATGAAATACATTAAGTTTTTTGACTTCTGCATCACGGGCTATTGTACCAGCTTGATAGGCCGTCAGATGAAACCGTTCCTGTCCACGAGCTTCTTCTTCAGATAGAAAGGGTGATTCACAAAAAAGAATATCTGAACCTTGCACTAAGTCAATAATGCGTTTCTTGTTTGCCTCATTATATACTGTATCCACAATATAGGATATTTTTTGGCCAGGAGATATTAGGATGACTTCTTCTTTCAGTTGGCCCAAAGTTTTTTTCTGGTTTCCTTTTAATACCGATGGAACATCTAAAACGTATTCGTCGGATTTTCCTTCGTAAACGCATTTCTTAAGTTCGTTGAGCCATGGTCCTGTTCTGTAATCCATTTTTTCAAGGCGATCTTTACAAATATTAACATGCTTTTTCTCCTCTAATGCAAACCCAAGGCAGGGGATACGATGCTCTAGAATTGCTGTGCGGACAGTAAATCTATCTTCATCTATCAAAATACCGTTATTGAAAGGAATCTCTTTTTCTGCGCTTTTTTTAAAGCGGTCAATAGCTTTAAGTGTTGCCTTGACCATGTGACTTTCATGAACCTCTATAACCTCAAAAGTCACCGCTTCACTGTATCGGTCAACTAAATTCCATGTAAATCCAGCAAGTTTTCCTGCAACATTATCAATAAAGTTTTCTGGACCGTACAAATAAATTGTTTTACTTCGTCCAAAAACAACTCTTAGCAAATGATCAAATCCAATAAAGTGGTCTATATGAGTATGACTAATGAAGACATGAGATATCTTAAGTAATTCACCACTTTTAATTAAAGAGAGGTCACCCAAGTCAAACTGTAAAGCCCTTTGTTCGCAAAGAAACTCTACCATCATCCCAGGGTCACCAAGCGGATCATTGATTAGCTTTGACAAAAAATTTGACGGCATTTTTAATTTTTAGTGCTGAGTAAATAGGCTTCTATAAAGGAATCAATATCTCCATCCAGAACCGCATCGACGTTTCCCATTTCATGGTTAGTGCGCAGATCTTTAACTAAACGATAGGGTTGAAGAACATAAGAGCGAATTTGGCTTCCCCATTCAATTTTCTTTTTTGACAGTTCCTGTTCTTTTTTTTCTGCGTTCAGCTTTTCTTGCTCAACTTCGAAAATGCGGGCTTTAAGAACTCTCATCGCAGATGACTTATTCTTATGTTGAGATCTTTCATTCTGACACTGGACTACAATACCAGTAGGTATATGGGTGATTCTTACCGCTGAGTCAGTTGTATTTACACCCTGACCTCCAGGGCCTGAGGCACGATATACATCAACCTTCAAATCGTCATCTTTGACATCAACCTCAACGCTTTCATCCACCTCAGAAAAAACGAATATTGAAGCAAAAGATGTATGCCGCCTTTTGTTAGCATCATATGGAGAAATACGTACTAATCTATGTACTCCAATTTCTGCCTTCAAATAACCGTAAGCATAATCTCCCGAAAATATTACCGTAGCACTTTTGATTCCCGCTTCATCTCCATACTGGATATCTAAGATTTCCGCCTTGTATCCATTACGCTCACCCCAGCGTGTATACTGCCTTAAAAGCATTTGTGCCCAGTCTTGGGACTCTGTTCCCCCAGCACCTGAATTAATTGACATAATAGCATTATTAAAGTCGCTCTCTCCAGAGAGAATAGCTTTCACCTCCGCGCTGGCCAACTTGGTTTCCAACTCGTTAACCGATATTTCCATTTCACTTAGCAGCGATTCGTCTTGTTCCTCTTCAGCCAGTTCTAAAAGAGCATTGTTGTTTTGATCATCTAAATGAAGATTCTCCCAGGAGTCAACAATTCGTTGACAAATAGAGCGTTTTTGGAGAACTTTTTGAGCAGATTCGTTATCTTCCCAAAATTCTTTCTGTGTAGTTTCTTTATCTAATTTTTTAATTTCTTGTAATTTATTATCAATGTCAAAGATACCCCCTGAGTCGATCTATTCGCCTATTTTGATCTTGAGATTTTTTTCTTAAATCATCTAGAATCATTTAAATCTCCTTATATTATTATTAATTGAAACTTACTTGCTTTAAAAAAATATACTCAGAAAAAATAGCGTATGACTGGACTTGAAAGGAAATAGAAGTAACTCACAAAGATACCTGGTTGTCTGAAGTGGAGAACATATTGTCCCATCGATCAACCTACATCACGCGATTATTTAATTTTCTGAAAAATGCAATCGAAATTCATATTAGAACAGAATTAGTTTGACACTAGCTACGCATATTAACTAATTATAACCCAACCAATCAATTTTTCGCCTAGAACAATTTTGTTTCAAATGATATAAACTAAATAGCAAGAATGGATTAAATTTAAACACATTATTCAGCCCGCCAATCAGCCGGTTATAAGCTTACCTGATGAACTTTTTTGCTGAACGCAATTCTTTGTATTCTAAAATAGCCTGCTTATTCATTCTGATTTTTTTGTCATCAATCGTCTACTTTAATTCTTTACAAGGGGCATTTCAATTTGATGACCGTAACCTACTAAACAGAGAGTGGATTACAAATCTAAATAGTTTTAATAAAAATGTTGATTTAACATCATATCAAAATAGGCCAATTTTACTATGGACCTTTGCAGTTAACAATCACCTTAATAACCAACATACTTTTGGTTTTCACCTTGCAAATTTAACTCTCCATACATTAGTAGCAGTTTTAATATTTGTACTTGTGATCCGTGCCAAATATCTAATACCCAAAGAATATAACTCTAAGGAAGAAGAAAATCTAAAATCAGTCAACCATCTACGAACTAGTGTTTTATTTTTTCCACTCGCCACTTCTTTAATTTTTATATTACACCCAATTAATACAGATTCGGTTACATACATCTCGTCTCGCTCAAGTCTATTAGCTACATTTTTTTATCTTCTAACCATTTATTTTTTTACTGAAACTTTACTTAACTTTAGAACTATTAAATATCGAATTATTTTAGGTTTGTTGACCATTTTGGGAATATATTTGGCTGTAGCTTCTAAATTGATAGCAGTAACGTTGCCTGTGGTCCTTATATTTTTATTTTTCGTAATTTATATTCCAAAATATTTCCCGAACTATGCAAAATATTTTACTATTTCAAAAATAATTTTATTTTTTGGATGTGGCGGGTTTGTTTTAATATATTTAGCTTATTTATTAGATATATTGTATTTACCAAAGGATCAAGGCGTAGAACTTTATGGAAGAATCCCTTATTTATTAGTTCAATCTAAAGTGGTTATTTTTTATTATCTTACTAAGTTTATTTTTCCTTTTAACCTCAATGTCGATAGCGGATTTCCATTTACAGAATATACAACAGATTGGAAAATATTTTTTTCAATTTTCTTAATTACTAGCATTGCGTGGCTAGTTTTAAAATGGGGGAATATATGGGTTAAACTTGGGTCTGCGTGGTTTTTTCTATCGATTGCGCCTACAAGCAGTATTATTCCTTTAAACGATCTTGCCGTCGAACATAGAATGTATTTGCCTATGTCACTTGGCCTATGCCTTATTACTGGGTGGATGATAAGTCGGTCAAAAAAAGTTATTCAAATATACGCTCTAATTCTCATAGTATTAGTTTTTGGAATATTAGTAGCGGATAGAAATCTAGCATGGGTAAGTGAGGTTGCATTATGGTCTGATTCGGTAATAAAAAATCCTAATTCACCAAGAGTTCACAATAACTTGGGTAAAGCCTATTATGAAGAAGGAAAACTTCACATGGCACGATTTCATCTTGAAAAAAGTGTATCAAGTATTCCAGAGTTTGCTAAAGCGCAGTTTAATATAGAGAATCCAAAAAATTATTATGAGCGAAAAAAATTAGCAAATAAGACTCCTAAGGGGTCTCATATCTTAAACAAGAAAAATATTTCAATTAGGGCAGATTTTGCTGAACCACACTTTAATTTAGCTAGTGTTTATTTAGACCTTGGACAACTAGACGACGCAGAAGCGCAATATCGGATTACTTTAAAATTAGAACCTAATTATTACTCCGCAGAACTAGGTATAGGATCAGTAAAAAATATGAAAAGGGAGTATGACCTTGCCATTGCTCATTTTCGACATTCAATAACGTTGATGAAAAAGGCAACAGGTCAATCAGATTATGACCTTGCTCGACTTAACCTTGGAGAAATTTATGGTAAGACCCATCGCTATAAAAAATCGATTGTTGAACTAAATCTTGCAATAAAGTCTAACCCATCCATGTTTTTGGCACATTATAATCTTGGTACAGCTTATATGCTTACAGGCTCTTATAATGAGGCTGAACGTTCTTTAAAAACTTGTTTAAAAATAAAACCAAATCATGAACCAGCCTTGTTTAATCTGGCCCGAGTTTATCAAAAGAAGAAGGAATGGATAAACTCCAACAATATGTTTAAAGAATTTATTAAAGTAAAGGGAGCAGGTCTTTCTGCATATTCAGAAATGGCATGGAATAATTTAATGTCTGGAAACATGGAACAGGCGGTAACTTTGTATGAAAAAGTTTTGAGCTTTAAACCTACTAATAGAATAGCTTTAATTAATTTAGCAAAAATTTATTATCGTCTTGGAAAATATAAAATATCAAGATCTTATATAGACCGAGCTTTAAAACAGAGCTTATCTCAAGCGCAGTCATCTGATTTGAAGAACTTAATAAAAAAATTATCCTCTCATTAAATTTATGAACTTTATAAACCCGACTACTGATAGTTATATTTTTTTGGGAAGAATTAAGGCTCTTGTTTTGATTTGCTTTTGCGGGGTTGTTATTTTCTTTTCTACAGTACATTCCCCATTTTTATATGATGATGCTCATGCTATCGAAGATAATCCCTACATAAAAGATATATCTAAATTTCAACAAATGGTTGGAGTTCAAAATATTTTTAATAGATCTATTTTACTTTTTACTTTCTCAGTAAATCATGAAATAGGTGAGTTAGATGTTTTTGGGTATCATCTTATTAATATATTATTACATCTATGCGTAGTGATAGTTCTTTATTTTTTAATCCAGAACCTTTTAATAATTGAGGAACCAAAACTTATACCTACATTTCACAAACTTCCTCTAGTAGTAGCTCTAATTCATCTTTTTCATCCAATAAATGTAGAGTCAGTTACTTATCTATCAAGTCGTTCATCCGTTCTGGTCACATTATTTTATTTATTGTCTTTCTATCTTTTTATAAAGTTTATTAATTTCAAGGGAGAAGAAGGTAATAAATGGAAGAATTTTCACTATCCTTTGGTAGCATTACTGTTATTTTGCCTAGGATTAGGTACAAAAGAAATAATAGTTACGTTGCCAATTATGGCAGTCCTATATTTATGGGTAAAGTCTCCCCAAAAAACCTTTAACAAGTTTCTTCCTGAATTAGCGATAATTCTAACTCCCCTAATTCTTTATCTTTTATACCGTTATGTTCATATGGGGAATTTGTTGGTCATAAGAAGTGATCCATATTCCTATATGACTGATCGCGGGTTGTATATTTTGACTCAAATAAAGGTCCTTGTTTCCTACTATCTCGTCAAAATATTTTTTCCTATTAACCTTAATTTTGAGCCGGATATAAGGCTAGTATCAGGTATTTTTGACTGGACCTGGATGGCCTCTATTATGGGAGGTTTTGGTATTGCGATAGTTATATTCAAACAAAATTCAACTCTTTTAAAATGTGCATTTTTTTGGGCATTAGTTACAGTATTACCTACTTCTAGTATTATTCCATTAAAACAAATTGCTACGGAACATAGAACATATTTACCAGGTATTGGAATAAGTATGGGTATAGGGATATTACTTTTAAGAACAATAACTCTCAGCAGATTATTATATCCGACACTCATAATTGTTTTAGTTATATACAGTTTTTTAACTATGAAAAGGGGTCTTGACTATCGATCAGAAGTAAAAATCTGGGAAGATACTGCAAGGAAGTCACCATATAAATCTATGGTTCATAATAATTTGGGGACAGCGTATCTTTTTAAAGAAGAATTAAAAGAAGCACAACAATCATTTGCGATTGCATCAGCTCTTTCACCTTCAGATGTTAATCCTTATATAAATATGGGACATATTCATGCTCGAAAAAAAGAATGGGAGAAAGCTAAATTAAAATACGACCTCGCTCTGAAACTAGGATCAAACCGGTCTCAGGTATTTTTTAATTCCGGGTTGATGAGAC
>Ga0066611_10001463_pt1 | contig 12922 bp, 9 predicted proteins | sample SaaInlV_DNA_200m_FD_60376 | JGI IMG/M metagenome (GOLD analysis project Ga0066611, IMG submission 60376) | Marine microbial communities from expanding oxygen minimum zones in the Saanich Inlet - SI075_LV_DNA_200m | ecosystem: Environmental > Aquatic > Marine > Unclassified | place: British... | reverse complement strand
TGGGGCATACCGAGGAAGTTCCTGCCTTCTCTGATGAACATATCCAACTTCGTCCTCCGTCCGATACGGGTACCCGTCCTGCATTGATTTATGAAGGGGGAGATCTTTTTCTCGGTGTGGGAGACCTTTATGAGGGCTTCGAAACTCCTTGGGGAGCCGTCTGGCAACCGCAGCTTTGGGTTTTTGGCACCATGCGATCGTCTTTGCATATGTTCGATAATGGCGGTGCGAACAGTACGGCCTCCGAATGGGCGAATCGTTTAGATCTTTACGCCAATGTACAGTTGACGGGGACGGAAAAGTTTATCATTGGTGTCCGGCCACTGGACAAAAATGAACCCTCCAAATTTTCCCGGGTATCTTTCAACGATAATCGAGGTGACGGGCAGTCCGAATTTAATATGGATATTCGGACCATGTTCTTTGAGGGTGACTTGGGAAGTTTGTTCCCAACGCTGGACCCGGAGGGGGCAACCTGGCGGGATTTTGGGTTTTCCGTGGGGCGGCAGTTATTGCAGTTCCAGGAAGGGATCATGCTCAATGATGAGGTGGATGCTGTTGCACTTATCCGCAATAATATTCATCTTCCGGGTGTCCCGGGTTTCAGGTCTTCATTTGTGTGGGGCTGGAATGACTTGGGTAGAAGCGATGCTGAACGGGATGATCGCGCAGATATGTTTGGCTTGTTTAATTCTCTAGACACGCAAAAGACCTACTGGAATCTGGACTTTGTGTATGTGAACGATGAGGAGGCCGCTGGGGATAGTTATCATGTAGGGATTTCGGCTATTCAAAGAATCGGCTTGTGGAGTACGGCCTTCAGAGTTAACAGTTCCTTTGCCGAAGATAATAATAGCGCGGAAGCTGGTACGGGAACCTTGCTCTCTGCGGAGTTTTCTTTCACACCCTTTAAGTCTGATGATATCGTTTATATGAATCCATTTGTGGCGGCTGGAAACTTCACCCAGGTGGGTCGTGAGCCGGTTGTGGGTGGGCCGCTGGGTGCTTTAGGTATCTTGTTTGCCTCCCCGAGCATAGGTAATTTCGGTTCAGAATTGATCAGCTTTGCGAATGATGTGGCTGGCTTTGCCGCAGGGTACCAGGCATTTTGGAACGATCATCGAACAAGCCTTACGCTGGAAGTGGCCGGCAGGAAAGATATCAGTGGTGATAGATTTGATGACATAGCTTTTGGCTATGAGTTCCGCCAGAGACTGGCTCAAAGAATTCAGCTCCAGGTAGACAGCCATTACACCGTCCAGGAAAAACGCAGTGACGGTTATGGCTTGCGAACGGAAATTCTCTATCAATTTTAATTTTGGGATAGTCCAGGTTGTTCGTGCTCCTGAAACATTCGCGGGAGCGTGTTGCTATTCCCTTTAAAAAAGTGAGGGTGTTATGAAGCGTGATGGTATTTATTTCATATCTAGACCTTTTTTCCTGATGGCGTTGGTTTTGGTGAGCGGGTGGTTGATTTTCCCTTCCACGTCATCGGCCCAACCTTTTTTTAAGGGTGCCAAACTTTGTGAGGAATGTCATGAGGCAGAGAACAAAGTTTGGGAAAAAACCAAACACTTCACTTCTTTTCGTACAGTTCATCGGGAACCTAAAGATGACAGTAAACCGTCCCCAAAAAAAATTCTGGCGGCTGTAGGGGGGCAGAAGAGAATGAAACGCAATGAGACCTGTTACCTGTGCCATTACACGCTGGAGCAAAAAGATTCCGGTTCCAAGCCGGTCGCCAAGTCTGGGACATCCTGCGAAAGTTGCCACGGAGCTTCTTCCGACTGGCTGGCTATCCATGACAATTATGGTGGAAAAGAGATTAAACGGGATCAGGAAGCGGCGGACCATAAAGCAAAACGAGTTGCCGACTCCACTGCCGCAGGGTTGATCTGGCCTACGATGAAGTATGAGGTTGCCGAAAACTGCATGACCTGTCATGGCTTGGCGCACCCCGACTTGAAAGCTGATGACTTGGCTAAAATGCTGGGAGCCGGACACCCGATTAACCCCGATTTTGAACTGGTTAAATATTCCCAGGGTTCAGTGCGGCACCGGTATTATCCTCCGGATATCAAGACCAATGCTGAAATGACCCCCCAGGATCTGGCGCAAATATATGTGGTCGGGCAGGCGGCGGCGTTGGTTTCTGCCACCGAAGCTATGTCAAAGTCAGGTGAGGCTAAATACAAAGAAGCGCAGAACAAACGTGCTGAAAATGCCAAAGCTGTTCTGAAAAATATCCCGGAGGCGGCAGGTCTTCTGGCTTCTCCTTCGCGAGAGAACGCTTTAAAACTGTCCAAAGCCATTGCCGGGAAAGATTTGACAAGTGTTGTTGGAGGCAAGCTCCCGGCTACATCGGATTATAAATAAGGAAATGGTTACAACTCGGACTTGGGTTTCTCTGAATCGCTCCTGGCATCTTAAGAGTTGCTAATCCAGGATTAGATGACAAGTTCGCCCCTTTCAGTTGTGCTTTTTGGAGGTGGGTAGGTGACTGTAACGACTCAAGTGCGTCCGCAGAGATGGGACCAGCCGTTCGGTTTGTTTATGACCGATCAGGATGTGGAACGACTTCTAACTGTTCCAGAAATTTCTGCGATAGAAGAGAGTAAATTCCCCACTCATTGCCCTCTCAAAGGGATCCTTAAAAATGACGCGCGGATTGTAAAGTACTCGGCGGGAGACATTGTCATCCGCGAGGGAGACTATGGCAATTCTGCGTTTCTGGTTCTGGATGGTTCGCTGAAGGTCGTGCTGTTCCCCGGTCTTCCCGGTGAAATGCTCGGACGTCGGACCATTCGTAAAAAAAGCCTTTGGCAGGCCCTCAAACAACTTTGGAACCAGCGTAAAATTCCTGAAGTCCGTGATGTCAAGCGCTATGGTTTGCAAGCGCTGGTTCGGGAGACTAATGATCTGGGGGCCGCGCACGTTTTTCTCCAGGATGTTCCCGCTATTTTAGATAAGAATAAAACTGCCTCTTTGGGAAAAGGTGCGTTGTTCGGCGAACTTGCCGCGCTGGGGCGGACCCCCAGAACCGCTACCATTTTTGCCGAAACCGATGCAGAACTTCTGGAAATACGCTGGCAGGGACTGCGCGAGTTCAGAAAATATGATCAGGGGTGGCGCCGACTCATTGATAAGCGTTACCGTGCAAATGCCCTCAACGCCCATCTAAGGGCGACTTCCATCTTCTCCCACCTGAATGATGAAGATCTTCAGGAAGTGGCGGATGCCACTCTCTTTGAAACCTATGGCAAATTCGACTGGCACCTGACCTATAACAAGCTCCAGGCTCAGGATAAAACCCAGGGTGCGAAGGATGAACCCGTTATTGTTCATCAGGGAGCTTATGCGGATGGAATATTAATGGTTCGTGGTGGATTTGCCCGGGTGTCGATAGATCGGGGCAATGGTCAGCAGACCTTGACCTATCTGGGGGCTGGAGATTTTTATGGCGCGGACGAACTCTTTCGGGCCTGGCAGGGCGATACCAACGTTGGCATGAGAGTGACCCTTACTGCGCTGGGTTATGCGGAAATGCTTCGGGTGCCCAGTAAAATCGTTGAAAAGCATTTGTTCGCTCATTGGTCGTCCAAAAGGGATGGGGTTAGGGAGGTCGTGGCACAAACCTCCGCAGAGTCAAGGCGGTTGCAGGACTTTATTGATCGAACCCTGACCGATGGTGCTTTAATGGAGTGGGCGGTTGAAGATCGTTTTGTTAATGGAACTCAGGCGATGTTGATAAACCTGGACCGCTGTGTGCGTTGTGATGACTGCGTCCGGGCTTGTTCTGCGGCGCATGATGGCAACCCCAGATTCATCAGGCATGGCAAGACTTTTGAAAACTGGATGGTGGCCAATGCCTGCATGCATTGCGCGGACCCTGTTTGCATGATCGGTTGTCCCACAGGGGCTATTCACCGGTCTATGTCCGGAGGTATGGTCATTATCAATGATGATACTTGTATTGGTTGCGAAACCTGCGCCAATTCCTGTCCCTATTCCAATATTCGCATGGTTTCCATTCGCGATGAGGCGGGACAATTTATTACGGACCCTCAAAACCAGAAACCCATCCTGAAAGCGACGAAGTGTGACCTGTGCGCAGACCAGATCAGCGGACCTGCTTGTGTTTTTGCCTGTCCGCATGATGCTATGAGACGGGTGGATTTTAGAGAGACGGAGCTAGATGAAAATACATCAAGGTTTTAGTCCAGCACGGGTTTGGGGTTATCTGGGTTTTGCGGCCCTTTTCTTTCTGGTGACCTGGGCGTGGACCATTCAGATTGATCGCGCCCTCGGCATTCCAGCTTTTGCCAGTGGCTGTGTATTGTTTGGAATACTGGTTTTCATAGCACTTTTCAGCATGCGCAAGCGGTTATCCTTTTTGCCTCTGGCTCCCGCATCCCGGTGGTTTCTGCTTCACTCGGTTGGCGGATTTCTGGTCCTGTTCCTGTTTTGGCTTCATACTGATGGTGTGGGGCCGAAAGGCTTTTATGGCCAGCTGTTGACAGTTTTATTTTATATTACTTCCCTTTCAGGGATGGCAGGGCTCGTTATGGAAAAATTTTATCCCCGTCAGCTTACATGCAGTGGCGCGGAAGTCATTTATGAGCGCATTCCGGGAGAGCTTGCCGAAATAAGGGAGCAGGTGGAATCCCAAGTGTTGAATTGTACCGAAGAAACCGGAAGCAGTACTCTTGCCGAACATTACCTGGAAACTCTGAAGTGGTATTTTCAAAAGCCGCGTTTTTTCATGAGTAATATTTTTGGAAGTCACCTGAGCCAGCATTGGGTGCGCCAGCAGTGCATGATTTTGGAACGCTTCCTGGATGAAAAAGAACGAGCGTATTTGGACCGGGTCTATATATTGGCGGAAAAAAAAAGAAAGATAGATTTTCATTATGCGCTCCAAACATTGCTTAAAACCTGGCTTCTGGTTCATATTCCCCTGGCGGGTGCTGTGATGGCAATGGTGTTTTGGCATTTAATCCTTATTCTGGTGTTCTTCGTGTGATGGAAGAAAACAAGTTTGATCATGACCAGAGTCATTATGAAAGGCCCAGCCTGCCCTATCGTTGCGGCAGGGCTTCTTTGTGGCAAACCCCATGCAATCATGGTCCTGAGGCAGATGGGACCTGCGGGGGAGTCCGGGAATGTACCCCATTTCTAAATGGTGACCGGTGGGAATGCCGGAGGGACAAAAGATTCGGCGGTCCCTGCGAAGAGGGTCCCGGGCCGGGAGGAGAATGTTCTACCCAAAGACCTCCCTGCGCTCCTCGAAGTACATTGCGGGTCATCCGTGGCAGGCTGGTGGTGCTTGCAGTGGGTATTATCCTGGCCTTGATCGGTTCTTCGCTGGCACTGGACCCCAGCGTTGGAGGCATAATCAGCATTTCCAATGCCGGACCTTTGTCTAAATCTCATGCTAAGTTTACTGAAGAGGTGGGTTGCTCCGCCTGCCATGCGGCTCATGGCAAGGGACCTGTAGCCTGGATAAAAGCCGTGTTCAACAATTCGGATCTTTCAACTCAATGTGTGAATTGCCATAGTTTCGGAGGCCCCAGTTTCAGGGCTCACAATGCCAGCTTGTCTCCTGACAGGAAGGTTCTGGATACGCAATGTGTCATGTGCCATCGGGAACATAGCGGCCCAGCCATGAGCACGAGGTTTTTGACCCCGGAGCAATGTGGCTCTTGCCATAAAAGCAAGTTTGAGAGCTTGGAGCACGGACATCCTGAATTTTCTAAAAAATTTCCTTATTTTAGCCGGAACTCGGTTAAGTTTGACCACGGTTCGCATTTGAAAAAGCATTTTGATAATCCAAAATTTTCTGATAAAGCTCCCGGCTCCTGTTCAGGTTGTCACACGATAACGCTGTCGGGTCGGGAAATCCGACCACAAGGTTATGAAGTGGTTTGTGTTGCCTGCCATGATTCACAGATCAAGAAAAAAGAACTCATTCTTCTCAGGCTCCCGGAGTTGATGCAAGACCTGATTGACCGCAAGTCGTTGGTGGAGGCCTGCAGCTTTCCTCATACCCATTCCAAAAAGGAAGAGGAGTTTCTCAGTGTTTCCACGGAACAGCCGGCTTTAGTGAGTGCTTTTCTTTTGAATATTCCTGAGGACGATCCGGAAACCTATGACCAGCCTCTTCAGGATCTGATTTTTGCCATGGCGGAAGAAAGTAGCGCCCCCTTTGTAGAACTGATTGATGGACAAACTGAAACCCCCATGTCTGCGGACCTGTTGGCGGGTTTGAATCCGGAGGTGCTCAAGCGGGCGGCTTGCTCCTGGGGCCTGAATCAGGAGTATGAGCCTCCTGCAGAAGCGAGGTTTGGTGGCTGGTACGCTGATATGCTGGAAATCCGTTACAAGCCTTCGGGGCATGCGGACCCCGTAGCCAAAAGCTGGGTGGAGTTTGCCCTGGCTGTATCGACACAACAGGATGAGGAAGACAAGGCCTCAAGAGCCACTGCCATGCGCGAACAGATTCTTTCTACTAAAGATGGGGTGGGGGGGTGCATCAAATGCCATGCGGTAACAGAGGTCAAAAACTCAAAGGGTGTTTCCCGCCTGATCGTGGAATGGAATTATAAAAAGGGCTATGACCGCCCTTATGTGCGCTATAAACATGAGAATCATATAGAAATATTAGGGCCCAAGCGCTCATGCGCGAATTGCCATATTCTCAACAAGGAAGTGGACTATATGGCTTCCTTTAAGGAGTACGACCCTGCTAATTGGGTCAGTAACTTTGAGTTTATCAGGAAGAAGACCTGTATGCAGTGTCACTCAGAAGCGCAGATTAACCTTGAATGCCAGAGATGCCATACATATCACTTTAAACCGAGTTTTAAAAAAGATATGCTGACCGGGAAGGGCAAACCCCCTTCATCAACATGATAAAACATCAGGGCGGTAAGCTTCATCTTTAAGGAGGAATTTTGCTGAACATTATATTCAGTTTTGTCGCGTTGGTATTTTTATTGGGCCTGGTAGCCTATGTACTGGTGCTTATGGCTAACAACTCGCGGATTCTTGCCATCACTCAGGAAAAAGTCGATCTTGAATCGGAGTTGTTGAAGGTGAAGATCAAAAATATAATGGCCCGGCGCGAGGTCGAAGCCAAACAGGTGAAACTGGCCTGGAACGGTTTTCGAAAATTTAAGATTATCTCCAAAGTCAAGGAGACGGATGATATTACGTCCTTTTACCTCTCTCCGCACGATGGCAGGGAGTTGCCGGGGTTTTTGCCGGGCCAGTTTCTGACTTTCCAGATTCCCGTGCCGAACCAGGCCCAGCCGGTTATTCGCTGTTATTCCTTGTCGGACAGCCCCTTCCATTCAGACCGTTACCGAGTGTCGATCAAGCGGGTTCCGGCACCCAGAGATAATCCCTCTGCGCCTCCCGGGTTGATTTCTACCCATTTTCACGATGTCTTGAACGAAAATGATATCGTGGATGTTAAAGCCCCCAGCGGACATTTTTCCATGAGTATGACCAAAAGCTCCCCGGTGGTTCTTCTTGCAGGTGGAGTCGGGATCACTCCATTGCTCAGCATGCTCAATGCAATTACTGAAATGGCTTCCCAACGAGAAGTCTGGTTTTTCCTGGGGGTGAGAAATAAGAAAGAACATGTGATGAAGGAACATCTGGAAATGGTGGCACGAGAGAATGAAAATGTTCGCCTGAATGTTTTTTACAGTGCACCGGCGGAAACCGATGTGTTGAGTGAGGATTATCACGTCAAGGGCCGAGTCAACGTAGAGAATATAAAAGTCATTCTTCCTTCCAGTAATTTTGATTTTTATATCTGTGCTCCGCCTCCTATGGTCAAAGATTTGAGAAAAGATTTGGCCGATTGGGGAGTCCCCAAAAAGAATATTCATTTTGAGGCTTTTGGTCCGGCTACGGTCAAGGGGTGCAAAGCCGATACTGGTAAGGGAGACAGTGCCAAAATTGATATTCAGTTTGAGAAATCAGGAAAGACTTTGACGTGGGACTCAAAAGCCGCATCTCTGCTGGATTTCGCAGAGGCGAATGGAGTCCCTATTGATTCGGGTTGTCGTGCGGGTAACTGTGGAACCTGCCTCACTGCGATTAAGAGCGGTAAGGTGGAGTTGGTGGGAGAACCCGGTTCAAAACCTGAAGAAGGATCCTGTCTGGCTTGCATCAGCGTCCCCAAAGAAAACCTGACACTGGATGCCTGATGCTATCTGAGGAGAAGCAGGGTTTTAAATTTGTTGTATTGTTATTGACTGGCTTTTCTCCTGGGTGTTGCCATGAAAGAAATCTATGAGAAGGGCCTGGTGGAATATAAAAAAGCGGTGAAAAAAAATCCGCAGGATGCCAATGCCTACTTCAATATGAGCAAGGCTTTTGATGGTCTTAATGAGGGGCGAAAGGCGGTTCTGGCGGCTCGCAAAGCGCAACAGATTTGGGAACTGAAAAAGGATTCTGAAAATAGCGTCAAGGTTCGCAAACGTCTGCGCCAGCTCTATAAAAACTACGATTTAAATCCGCAGGAATTCGACCTCCCCCACCATCACTAGGCGTGGGGCCGGTGTGCCATCGCTTTGTCTGGCTGGTAAAGAGTTGTCTCGGCTTGAGGAGTGTTTTCAATCTGCCACCGGCGGCTCGCCGGTTAGCAACAGGCGCCATTGCCGTTTGTGTGAATGCCTTCCTGTGCCTGGGGAGTAGCACAGTCAAAAGGTCCGTAGTGGGTTGAGAAGTCTCCAAGGACGTTAAAATGTTCGCTGAACCGGGTTCCACTCAGCATCTTGCTGGTATTGCCACAAACCGGTACGGGAATCATGGTCTGAAAATAGTGATGGTCATCCAGAGTGAACCCATGTGGAAACTCAGGGATACTGCCTTTGTAATAGGCGACATGGCCGAAGTTTTCACAGATATCTTCGAAATCAACTTTGAAGCTACGCACAGTCATGGAATAAAAATCGATCATGCCGGCCTTGCGCTGGATATCCTCGTTGTTGAGAGTGAGCGGGTTTTTGGAAACAACCCGGTGGTCGAGACAACCGACTTTTCTTAGCATACGCTTAAAGTCTTCCAGGTACAGTGCACCGCCCAGGCATTCGCCAAGCAAAACAGGGTCGGTGGTCAGGGGTTCCGGTACTCGCCGTCCGGTAAAAACATCTGAAAGATACAGCTCCCCGCCGGGTTTAAGAACCCGGAAGATTTCACGGAATACACTTTCTTTGTCGGGAGACAGGTTGACCACGCAGTTGGAAATAATCACATCCACGGAATTATCTTCAAGGTTTGCCGAAGTGAGGTCTTCAATCCAGCCTTTACGAAAATCAACATTGGGTTTTTTCAGGTTAAATTTTTTCGTGTGGTAGTCAACATGTTTTCGGGCCACCGCCAGTTGTTCATCGGTCATATCGATACCAATGATCAGGCCGTTGGGGCCGACTACCTGCGCAAGTAAATAGCAGTCGCGTCCTGAACCACAACCGAGGTCCACCACGGTTTTCCCTTTGAGGCTTGCAGGAAAAGTGGAAGCGCAACCATAAAACCTGGACTGCACTTCGTCATGTATATTCTTCAAGTAGGGACGCAAGTACCCAGGCATGGTGTCCGCCGCGCAACAAGCACTGGTTTGAAGGTCATTTTTGGTTTTAAGAATTTTTCCGTAATAGTTCTGAACGTCTTGAAGAATTTTGGAACGGGTATTCACTATCGATCTCCTGAGAATTTCTGAGCGCAATCTTTGCCGGGATTTTGCAGGCCCTGCCATTTTGAACTGAACTTTAATAGATCATTCTATATAAAATCCTTTGTATATTGAAACTTTTGTCGATGTCCATTAAAAACCCTTACACAGGGCTTGGTTTTTTTTATGGGGGTGCTAGTATAACATGTTGATATAAAAGAATTTCCCTAGCAACCTACGCTTCGTGGTAGTTGGAACGGATTTTTAAATTGAGGGGTGATTTTACCGGTTTGACGGCGGTTTGGGTGGAGTTACTTTATTTCGCAGAACAATTAACAAAAGATAGCCGAAGTTAATATTTAGCGACAAGAAGGCATCAAAACTTTTGCAACAGTACCAACAGATGAAAGGTTTCGTCCTTGATTTTAAACGGGACGTGAAACTTGGGAATTCCATTGACGTCAATGCCTAGAGAATGGTCTTCCCCCATCCTGGATTCTGGAAGGCCCAGGTCCCAGGTCAGCTCAACCCCTTCCCCGGGTAAATCTTTTTCCGGGTGGACTAATTGTGCGATTTCTTTGGGGAATTCTGAGATTCTCGGTTTGACTATCCCGCCAATGATATTGGATAACTCCTGAACCACGCCACCGACCTGTTCGATATCGACTTCTCCAAATATTCCCTCGTAGATGCCACAGGCGGCCTTTTTGGGGAAATTGATAATCACAGTTATCTGGATGCGATTTTCAGAATTCAGAAGATCTACCCAGGCACTGAAATATCCCTTTAATTCAACAGGACCTTTTGAACTATCTGGAATAGCCTCAGCCATATATTGTTCCATGGCTTCAATCGTACTTTCAGTAAATGCATTAATAATTGATGGGGGAACTTCAACAGGGGACTCCTCCCATTGGCAGTCAGGAGTTGGGGCCGGTGCTGAAGATTCCTGGGTTGCAGGTTCGGTAGTATGGTTCAAAATATCGTGGATAGTTTTTTTGAACCGCTCCTGATTGAAAGGTTTCCTTAAGTAACCACTGGCCTGATGCTTATCCAGTATTTCCTGATAGGTTTCCTGCTCTTCAGAACTGATAATCAAAAAAGGGGTTTGCTTTTGATTGTCATTGCTTGTTTCACGGATTTCCTTGAGCAGGTCAATTCCAGTGGAGTCTTTTAGGTGTATTCCTGAAGTGACCAGATCAAAACTCTCCAGATCGAACATCATCATGCCCTGATTCTTGTCATGGGCAACAAAAACATTGCCCTTATCGAAACCAGTCTGGACCAGGAAATTTTTGACGATTTTGGTAATGATTGCCGAATTATCAATCACTAACGCCTTTTTGCTTTGGAGAGATGAGGTCATAGAGTAATTGTAGCCGAATATAAACGAAACGTCATGCATTATTCCTACTTTAACTGTTACAAATACGTTACGCTCTAAGCACGGTGGAGCGATAGCGATTAAGTAGTTGTTTTAAAATTGATTAGGTTTTTTTTGGTGGTGGGATAATGGTAAACGGAAAAAGAGGGTGGCTGAATTTTTTAACGGGGGCAGGTATCAGTTTTTACCCGTCCGTTTCTTGCTGTAACAGTGCATATAGGAGAATCTCCACTTCCAATTTTCCATTTTTTCTGGTTGTGGCGGACTGCCCAGACCTGGACTTCCCTTCCGGTAGATATGGTCGCCCGCATCGCGGCTCTCCGGTTTGTGTGGGGAAAAAACTGTGGAATCCCTCTCCAACCTATGACCAGGCTCTTTCCGTCTACCCGGTACCATTCTACTTCAGGAACCTTGTCCAGAAACTTTACCCCGTCAATCAGGGCACTTTCCATGGAATCCGCATGAGCCAAAACAGAAAAAGCCGAGAGAAGCGAGAAAATTAAACTTGCCAACAATGTGGATTTAAACATGGATTTCATGGGTTTGATTTACATAAAATGATTAACGGAAACTATAGTAGAAGTAAACGATTTGGCGTTGAGAGTCAAAGCCAAATGCCTCAATTCCCATAATAAAATTTTTACAAAGTGCGGGATTTATAGGTATGTGAATAAATTGTGGGGCAGGATTGTTTATTTAAAAATATCGAAAAATTATGTGCTTGTTTGGGGTTAGGCTTTAAATCCGACGGCACCTTTAAACTGGGTGTCCGTGGTTTCGGCAGAGTCCATATTGGCTCCTGTAAGGTCTGCACCTATAAACAGGCCCTCGCTCATTTTAGCTCCTGTAAAATTTGCTGAACTCAAGTTTGCTTTAGAAAAATCCGCGTGTTCCAAATCAGCTCTTCGCAAATCTACTTGTTTCAAATTTGCGTTCTTTAAACTGGCATGTCTCAGTTTTACGCCTGCCATGTCAGCGCCTTCCAAATTGACCCCTTGCAGGTCTGCTTTTTGAAGATTGGCTCCTATCAGGAAAGCGTTTTTCAAGTTGGCATCTGTCAAAATGGCTTCCGTCAGGTTTGCCCGGCTGAGATCAGCTCCTTCCAGAAGGGTCGCGTTTAATTCTGCTCCGGTCAGGTTGGCTCCGCTCAAATCTGCATGGGTCAAATCGACTTCGGCTAACTTGGCTTTGGTCATCCGTGCTCCGCTCAACTGCGCACCATTTAATTTGGCTTGGTTCAGTTTTATGCGGTCCAAATTTGCACCGGTTAGTTTCGTTCCAACCAGATTGGCACCGGTCAGGTCTGCGATATTTAAATCCGCTTCAGACAAATCGGAACCTTTAAGGTCCGTTCTTCTTAGTATTGCCCCATTCAGTTTGGATCGGCTCAAATCCGCGTTGTGAAATTTGGCATCGGTGAGGTCGGCTCCGGTGATGTCTGCACGTGAGAGACAGGCATCTGCAAAATTTCCTCCAGCGAGTTTCGCTCCCTTGATCAAGGCGCGGTTGAGGTTGGCGGATTTAAAGTTTGCTTCAAAAAAGACTCCCATGCTCAACCGGGAATCAGTGAGGTCGGTTCTTTCAAAATCAGCGTTATTGAACCGGGCTCGGCTCAGGTCGCCATCAGTGATTTTTGCGTCCTGTAGGTTTGCCCGTGAGAAATCGGAGTTGCTGAAATCGGTTTCATTGAGATTGCATCGGACCAGTTTGGTTTCCATGCACTTGGACTTCCTGAAATTAGCTCCTTCCAGGTTGGAGTCGCTAAAGTCGGTGCCTAAAAGCTTGGCATCTTGAAGGTTTGCGGATTCCATATTGGCATGGGTCATTATCCCTTCCAGGCAACTTATATTTTC